>ENA-UONV01000537-UONV01000537.1-human-gut-metagenome-genome-assembly--contig:-CS4-NODE-537-length-43015-cov-21.673347_pt1 | contig 43015 bp, 39 predicted proteins | sample MGYA00242461_ERZ724008 | MGnify/ENA metagenome assembly ERZ724008 | reverse complement strand
TAAAGAAATAAGTATTATGAGTACAGAAAAAGTTAAATGCCTTATCATCGGCTCAGGTCCTGCCGGCTATACCGCAGCCATTTATACAGGACGCGCTAACATCGCTCCGGTCTTATATGAAGGCTTACAGCCCGGAGGCCAGTTGACCATCACTACCGAGGTGGAGAATTTCCCCGGATATCCCGAAGGTATCAGCGGTACCCAGCTAATGGAGGATTTGCGCAAACAAGCAGAACGTTTTGGCGCGGATATCCGCAATGGTATTGCAACTTCCGCCGACCTGAGCAAACGTCCTTACCGCATCACCATTGATGACGAAAAAGTGATTGAGGCAGAAACTGTAATTATATCCACAGGTGCCACCGCCAAATATCTAGGTCTGGAAGACGAACAAAAATATGCCGGAATGGGTGTAAGTGCCTGCGCCACCTGCGACGGTTTCTTCTATCGCAAGAAAACTGTAGCTGTAGTAGGTGGCGGTGACACTGCTTGTGAGGAGGCTGTCTATCTGGCAGGACTGGCCAAACAGGTTTACCTGATTGTACGTAAACCGTTCTTACGCGCATCCAAGATTATGCAAGCACGTGTTATGAACCATCCTAACATCAAGGTACTGTTCGAACACAACGCTGTCGGCTTATACGGAGAGAATGGCGTAGAAGGCGTTCATTTGGTAAAGCGTCAGGGTGAATGCAACGAAGAACGTTATGACTTGCCCATCGACGGATTCTTTCTGGCTATCGGCCATAAGCCCAATTCAGACATTTTCAAGGATTATTTAGACACAGACGAAGTAGGCTACATTATTACAGAAGCAGGTACTCCGCGTACGAAAGTCCCCGGTGTGTTCGCTGCCGGCGATGTGGCCGACCCGCATTATCGACAGGCTATCACTGCTGCTGGAAGTGGCTGCAAAGCTGCCATAGAAGCAGAAAGATACCTATCTGCCAATGACTTATTATAATAAAATAAACTAACCCCACAACAAACACTATGACACATTTTCTAAGGAAGATGGCAGCTGCCTGGATCATTCTAGGCAGCGTGTCGGTGGGCTTTGCACAACAGCAAACGCCTCCCATCCCTACGGACCCTAACGTCCGCATCGGTAAATTGGACAACGGATTAACTTATTACATCCGTCACAACGAACTCCCCGAAAATAGAGCCGATTTCTACATCGCTCAAAAAGTAGGTTCCATTTTGGAAGAAGACAACCAGCGAGGCTTGGCACACTTCTTAGAACACATGTGCTTTAACGGAACTAAAAATTTCCCGGACAAAACCCTCATCCAATATCTGGAAAGCATAGGGGTGAAATTCGGTGAAAACCTGAATGCTTACACTAGCATAGATGAAACAGTATACAATATTTCCAATGTTCCCGTGATACGTGACGGCGTTGTAGATTCTTGTTTGCTAATTTTGCATGACTGGGCCGATGACCTGACACTGGACCCTAAGGAAATAGACAGCGAACGCGGTGTGATTCATGAAGAATGGCGTACTAGCACAAACGCTATGATGCGTATGTACGAAAAAGCCCTCCCTACCCTTTATCCGGGAAGTAAATATGCCTATAGGCTTCCTATCGGCATAATGGAAGTAGTAGACAATTTCCCTTATCAGGCATTACGCGATTATTATGAAAAATGGTATCGTCCGGACCAACAGGGTATTGTCGTAGTAGGCGATATAGATGTAGACAAGATTGAGGCAAAGATAAAGAAGATATTCTCTCCTATTAAAATGCCAGAAAGCCCAGCAGAACGAGAATACTTCCAAGTTCCCGACAATAAGGAAACTATTGTAGCAATAGAAACGGATAAAGAACAGGCAAACCCAGTAGCTTATTTATGCTACAAACATGAAGCAATTCCTAATGAACAAAAGGGAAACATGGATTATCTGGTAGTGAACTACATGAAATCCATGATAGAAAATATGTTGAACGCCCGTCTGAACGAACTGACCCAAACAGCCAATCCTCCTTTCATCTTCGCTCAAGTCAGCGACCAAGAATTTCTGATTTCCAAAACAAAAGATGCCTTTACAGGAATAGTAGCAAGCAAGGAAGACGGAATTGACAGTGCAATAACCGCCATTGTACGTGAAATTGAACGGGCCCACAAATTTGGTTTCACCGCGTCCGAATATGCCCGCGCCAAAGCGGACTATCTGCGTATGCTGGAATCTGCATACAACGAACGCAATAAAGTGAAAAACGGTGCATACGTGGATGAATATGTACGCCACTTCATTGACAACGAACCAATTCCAGGTATTGAAAATGAATACGCCATTATGAATCAGATCGTCCCCAACCTGTCTGTGGAAATGGTAAACAGTCTGATTCCAGCCTTGGTTACCGACAGCAATCTGGTAGTAAACGTATTCTTCCCTGAAAAGGAAGGATTGAAAGTTCCATCCAAGAAAGAAGTTTTGGCTGCTATCAATAAGGTAAAAGCTGAAACACTGACTGCTTATGAAGACAAAGTTTCTGATGAACCTTTGATTCCTGAAAAGCCCCAAGGCGGAAAGATTACAAAACAGGAAAATGGTCCGTTCGGTTCTACTATCTTGACTCTGTCCAATGGAGTACGCGTTATCTTAAAGCAAACCGACTTCAAAGCGGATGAAATCAGAATGAGAGCTTTCAGTCCGGGTGGCAGTTCCTTGTTCCCGAATGATGAAATTATCAATATCAATGTCATGAATGATGTGGCAAGTATCGGCGGCTTGGGTAACTTCAGCAATGTTGATCTAGAGAAAGTATTGGCAGGTAAAAAAGCTAGTGTAAGTGCTTCCGTCAGTGGTAATACAGAAGGGCTGAGCGGAAGCTGCTCACCCAAAGATTTTGAGACCTTGATGCAATTAGTCTATTTGTCATTCACGGCTCCACGAATGGATAACGATGCATTTACTTCATTCAAGAACCGTCTACAAGCATCTTTGGCAAATCAAGAGGCCAACCCAATGACTGCCTTACAGGATACATTACAAAAAGCCCTCTATATGGGACATCCGCGTACTATCCGTATGAAAGCCGACATGGTGGACAAGATTGACTATGCCAGAATTATGGAGATGTACAAAGACCGTTTCAAAGATGCCAGCGACTTTACTTTCATCTTTGTAGGAAATATCAAACCAGAAGAAACGGAACCACTGATTGCGACTTATTTAGGCGCTCTGCCTTCCGTCAATCGCAAAGAAACCTTCCGTGACAACCACATTGATATGCGCCAAGGTGACTATAAGAACATTTTCAACAAGAAATTGGAAACTCCTAAAGCCACCGTATTGGTAATCAACAACGGGCAATGCGCATACACATTGAAAAACCAAATCATGATGAGTATGCTTTCACAGATACTGAATATCATGTATACTGAAAGCGTACGCGAAAAAGAAGGTGGGACATACGGTGTAAGTGCATTCGGCAGTCTGACCAAATATCCAAAAGAGAAAGCGGTTCTGCAAATCTATTTCGATACAGATCCTGCCAAACGCGCCAAAATGACGGATATCATTTTGAATGAACTGAACCAATTTGCCAACGAGGGTCCGTCCACCGAAAACTTGAACAAGGTAAAAGAATTCATGCTGAAGAAATACAAGGAAAATGCCAAAGAAAACAGTTATTGGGTAAATATGCTGGATGAATATTTCTGGGAAGGAACAGATATGAACACCGGCTACGCAGACATAGTAAACAGCATTACCGCTAAAGATCTGCAAGAATTTACCAAAGCCTTGTTGGAGCAGAATAACCGTATAGAAGTAAGCATGACTTCGGAAGAAACAAAATAATCCCATCCAAGCCTATGCTTCTATCTATTATAAGACAGAATCAAAAACTTGCAGCCAAGCGGAATCCTGCATTCGACAGGAACCGCTTTGCCAAGTTTTTAATTTACTTTATGGTCGCATTTTGGGCAGCATACCTCATCTTTATCGGGGTCATGCTGTCCTTCGCTTTTGAAGATATCTTTCCCAGCATGGAACCTTACCATATCATGAACCAAGGATTGATTTATCTTCTGATACTTGATTTTTTGCTACGCTTCATGCTGCAACCGGCCATGTCGCAAGAAATCAAGCCCTATCTGCTTATGCCAATAAAAAAGAATAAGCTGGTGGATACCCTGTTACTACAATCCGGAATCAGCAGTTACAACTTCTTCTGGTTTTTCCTGATCGTACCTTTTGCCCTGCTTACGATTATCCGTTTCTATGGATTCACGGGCATCCTATGCTATCTGTGCGGCATTTGGCTTCTGATGGCTATGAACAGTTATTGGTATTTGATATGCAAAACTTTACTGAATGAGAAATTGCTTTATATACTTCTCCCGATCGGAGTATACGGATTATTAGCGGGAACTGAATTTATTCCCGAAGGAAATCCGGTTTCCACGTTCATGATGAATCTAGGAGAAGGATTTATAGAAGGAAACATACTCTCCTTTCTAGGTGTCATAGCAGCCATATTGTTGCTTCTGCTAGTAAATCGCAAGCTACAGCTACACTTCATCTATAATGAAATAGCTAAAGTGGAAGACACCAAGATGAAGCATGTATCCGAATATAAATTCCTGGACCGCTATGGTGACGTAGGTGAATATCTACGTCTGGAACTAAAACTGTGTTTCCGTAACAAAACCGTAAAGACACAATTCCGCATGGGATTTATCATCATGCTTGCTTTTTCGGCACTGATTGCCTTCACGGATGTGTATGACGGAACAGGAATGATAAATTTTATCTGCATATACAATTTTGCCATTTTAAGTATCATGACCCTGGGGCAAGTGATGTCTTTTGAGGGCAACTATCTAGACGGTCTTATGAGCCGTAAGGAATCTATCTATAACTTGCTTCGTGCCAAGTATTACCTGAACTGCATCATCGTGTTCATCCCTTTCCTGATTATGATGATCCCTGTAGCTAAAGGCAAGATACCCTTCCTCATGGCTCTATCCTATATGCTGTTTACAGCAGGATTCGTATTCGCTATGATGCTGCAACTGGCTGTGTACAATAAAAAGACACTCCCGTTAAACGCCAATGTCATGCGAAGCAATCGGGGAAGTTCCTTATTCCAGACCATTATCATCTCATGTGCTTTTTTCCTGCCCTTGATTATCAACAAAGCTCTGACGGCTTTCTTTGAACAGGATACAGCCTGCATCATCATGATGATTATAGGGTTGTTACTGATTGCAACCCACAATATTTGGATAAAAAATATCTATAACCGTTTCATGAAGCGCCGTTATGAGAATATGGAAGGCTTCCGTGACTCACGTTAAAACGAATTGCGTATGAATATCATAATAAACCAATTACAAAAGAACTTTGGCCCGAAAGTGGCTGTAGACATAGAAAATTATTCCATTCAAAGCGGTGACATGTTGGGACTGGTGGGCAATAACGGAGCAGGAAAAACGACCCTGTTCCGCCTGATGCTGGACTTGCTGAAAGCCGACGGAGGCAGTGTACATATCGAAAACATCGATGTGAGCCGGAGTGAGGAATGGAAAAATATAACGGGAGCTTTCATTGACGAAGGTTTCCTGATAGATTATCTTACCCCCGAAGAATATTTCTACTTTGTAGGAAAAATGTACGGGCTAACAAAAGAAGAAGTAGATAAACGTGTCGCTAGGTTTGAACGTTTTATGAATGGCGAAGTCATCGGACAAAAAAAACTGATTCGTAACTATTCGGCAGGCAACAAACAGAAAATAGGTATCATTTCGGCTATGCTGCACCAACCGCAGGTACTGATTCTAGATGAACCGTTCAACTTTCTGGACCCTAGTTCGCAGTCCATTATCAAGCATTTACTGAAAGCTTATAATGAAGAAACCGGAGCCACCATACTGGTATCCAGCCATAATCTGAACCACACAGTAGATATATGCCCACGCATCGCTCTGTTGGAAAACGGAAAGATTATCCGAGATATTGACAATAAAGGGAATTCCGCCGAAAAGGAATTAGAGGACTATTTTAATGTAACAGAATGAAAAAACTACTATCCCATTTGCTGGTATTAGGTACACTGGCCATGTTGTTGGCTTCATGCGGTACCTCTGCCCCACGTTATAACTACAAGGAACTGGCGCGTGCCTCCATCCGTCTGAATATGGATATTGACATGAAAGACAATCACCAACTGTACGTAGAATCAGCAGCATGGCTGGGAGTCCCCTACCGTGGCGGTGGTAACAGCAAACGGGGAGTGGACTGTTCCGGACTGACTTCACATTTATATAAAAAGGTATACCACAAAAAGCTGAAACGTAACTCAGATGACCAACGTACCCAAGATTGCCATAAAGTAAGTAAGAGAAACTTGCGCGAAGGAGATTTGGTATTCTTCCATAACGGTAGAAAAAAACGGATTGCCAGTCATGTAGGTATTTATTTGAAAGATAATAAGTTTATCCATGCCAGTACCAGCCGGGGAGTCATAATCAGCAGCCTGAATGAAGATTATTATCGTAAACACTGGTTAAGTGGAGGCCGTCCTTGACAAGATCCTTCCGGGCAATATATTCATTACATTAAAATGAGTTTAATTTGAAAGAATGAAATACACAACATACCTTTTTGATTTTGATTACACACTAGCCGATTCTTCACGCGGCATCGTTATCTGTTTTCGTAATGTACTGGAACGCCATGGGCATACGGGCATCAGTGATGAAGCCATAAAACGCACCATTGGAAAAACACTGGAAGATTCATTCAGTCTTTTGAGCGGAATCACTGCTCCCGAAACATTAGCCGAATATAAAAAAGAATATGTAAAGGAAGCAGATACATACATGACTGTCAACACTTTCTTTTTTCCTGAAACGGTTACCGTACTGAAAACACTGAAAAGTCAAGGCGCCCAAATAGGTATCATTTCCACTAAATTCCGTTTTCGTATCCGCGAAATGGTAGACCAACATTTTCCGAAAGATTTTTTTGACATTATTATCGGAGGAGAGGATGTAAAGCAAGCCAAGCCAGATCCTCAAGGTATAAAAAAAGCACTACGCCGACTGCATCGCCAGAAAAACGAAACACTCTACATCGGTGACAGCACAGTGGACGCTGAAACCGCCCAAGCAGCCAAAGTAGACTTTGTAGGTGTACTCAATGGCATGACAACCCGTGAAGAACTGATTGTATACCCACATCGGCAGATATTAGACAATCTTTCGTTACTTCCATTAATTCATAAATTCACCCCTTACGAACCAGACAAACATTTTCCGGAAAAGTTCTTTTATTCTTCCTATTTTCCTCAAAAGATAGTAGCCTTCTACAAACTGTTCCATCAAAAACAAATAAGAGGAAAACATGAAATAAAAGAGAATCCGACATGTTGCGTCTGTAAGAACTGCGGAAACACATTTCAAGGGAATTATTGTCCCCATTGCGGACAAAACCACCACACACCACGTTTTACCATACGAAATGCCTTTCAGAATATTTTGAGCGGATTCTTTAACATAGACAATGGTTTCAGCCGTAACCTGATAGAACTACTCTACCGACCAGGATACATGATACGGGATTATCTGAGGGGGAAACGTGTACATTACTATAAACCATTTCAAACCTTGTTCGTTCTAGCTGCTCTATATATCATGGGTGTACAGCTCATTGACCCGACAGCGATAAAACTATCGGAAAAGGAAATGGAAGAAGAGCCTACTATCGCCAGCCTGATGGATGACATCAAATATCAACAGGAACAGACATCAGACAGTTGTACCAAATATTATTTAGGACAAAGTATTACTTATGCAGACAGTGCACGGTGGGCTCAAACCCACAGTTTATCAGAATCAATACAAGCACAAATCGATGCAAAATTCAGCAATCAAGACCAAGATGAGCTAAAAAAAGAAATAAGCAAACAAATAAAAAAGGAGCTTAAACAAAAAATAAAAGCAAAAAATGGAGAGATTGATGACTGGAGAGGCCTGATGAAAGAAATTGGTACGACTTTGGCAAAACAAGATAGCTTGCGGATAGCCACTTTAGGAAGAGAAGCCAACAAACAAGACTCAACCATATCGGAAATAAGAAAAAACATATTGGCAAACATGGCCCAACAAGATAATCCCTATGAAGATCAAGATATCTGGAATGATTTGAGCGAAGCCGGAAGTGAAATAAAAAATGTTTTCAACGAAATGACAAACAATTATTTTACAGAAAATAGTTTTCTCTCTGCAGTCGGTAATCTGATGAAAAGTTGGATACATGGCAACAAAGCCTTCAGCATCCTTGCTTTGCTCCCCCTTTTCACAATAAGCACCCGATTAAGCTTCTGCCGGACCTCTATCGGACGTCGACTAAACCTGACAGAAAACTTTTTTGCACAAGTTTATATCGCTTGCCAAATCTTATGGATTTCTTTACTGATCCTGCCATTTACCGGGACAGCACACTTGAATGATATTTTTGATTTAAGTTACAAAGCAATCTTTATATTATTTGTCTGGGATTACCGCCAACTGTTTGGACTTTCCTGGTGGAAAAGTTTCTGCCGTACAATAATCATGTTTTGGTATTGCTTTTTGGGACTGTTGCTAGTCTGTTCTATCATTATAGGCATCATCGTATTGATAGCCTATATTATACAATGGGGTAAATAAAAGTACAATCACACAAACCTTATTTATACAATCGCACATCCACAAAATGCAATATGAATAAAAACATTGAGTACAAGAAAAAAGAAGATGATTTTTCTTTGCAGATATAAATAAATATAGTAATTTTGTGCCCGATTTAGTCCGATGAGGTAGAAAAAGCGAAGGCAGTGATGCATTCCACCTTACGGAGAAAACCGTTTAATATTATAAAAAGATGTACGTAATTGTAGAAATTAACGGTCAGCAGTTCAAAGCTGAAGAAGGTAAAAAACTGTTTGTACACCACATTCAGAACGCAGAAAACGGCGCAACTGTTGAATTTGAAAAAGTATTGTTGGTAGACAACAATGGAACAGTAACTGTAGGTGCTCCTACTGTAGAAGGTGCCAAGGTAGTTTGTGAAGTAGTATCTCCGCTAGTAAAAGGCGATAAAGTACTTGTATTTCACAAGAAGAGAAGAAAAGGTTATAGAAAACTGAATGGTCACCGCCAGCAGTTTACAGAGTTAACTATTAAACAAGTTATTGCTTAATCATTTAAAATTTAAGAAGAAATGGCACATAAAAAAGGTGTAGGTAGTTCTAAGAACGGCCGTGAATCAGCAAGTAAGAGATTAGGCGTTAAGATATTTGGTGGACAGGCTTGTAAAGCAGGTAACATCATTGTTCGTCAGAGAGGTACAGAATTCCATCCGGGTGAAAACATCGGTATGGGACGTGACCATACTCTTTTCGCTTTAGTAGATGGTACAGTATGTTTCAAAGTAGGTCGCAATGACAGAAGATCTGTTTCTGTTGTTCCTGCTGTAGAAGCATAATCAGTTACAAAATAAAAAAAATTGAAAGACTCTTCAAAGAATGAAGAGTCTTTTCTTTTAGAATGTCCTGAACACTAAAACCTTACCTTCGGTCCGGATTATAAAATGCTTGGCCAATGCCTCATTCAAAGTCCCTTGCCACCAATTGGTAAACACAGATAAAGGATAAGCCAACCCTTCGGCAAATAAAACCGTACTATTCATATTAAAAATAGAAATCTGCTGACCGATATAAGATTCGAACATACTGTCCTCCTTTATGGGAACAAAGATACCGTAATCTGTCATCATATTAACCTCCGCCTTCTCCATATAATCTGCCAACAAACTGACATTCCCTATTGTATGATCTTCTCTTTTCCCTGTAGCCCCCATGATAGTAATACGCTTCCTCTCCTGTGATAAGCAGAAGCGGAATGCCTTACTCAAATCATTTGTTTCCTGCTCTGTCTCACTATGAATCAACGAAGCATATCGCTCTTTAATACCCGGCAATAAAGAATCACCATCGCCAACAATGGCTTCCGGCATTCTACCTGAACGAATATAAGTATTTGCTGCCCCGTCACAACAAACTACATAAGGACACTGCCTCAACCATTCCAACGCCAACGGATGGGAAGGAAAATCACCATCAGCCAGAATAATTGTTTCCGGCACATCACATCCTATCGGCAATTTATACTCTTTCATAAGATAAATTCATTAATTGTTTCCACTTCAAATAACCGAAAAAAGCGATTACCGTATAAAGTCCATATAAAAAAGAAGTGAAATATAAATCTTTGTAAATATAGATACCACAAGAAACAATATCAACAACCAGCCATACCAACCATTGTTCCACATATTTATGTGCAAGCATCCACATGGCAATAATACTAAGTGAAGTTGTTAAACTATCCCACCAGGGCACTGTGCTATCCGTATAAGTTTTGAGAATAATCCCTATCAGCACAAACACCACAAGCAGCACAACAAACATAGGCAGCAGCAACTTAGACGGTGTGCCAGATACAGGCTTCTCCCCTTTATCCGGCGTATGGCGCAACCACATCCCCCAACCATAAATTCCAGCCAACAAATAATAGATGCTGATAGCAGAATCGGCATACAGACCTACTTGATAATAAATAACTATATAAATGGCAGGCATAATAACACTGACCGGCCACAACCAAATGCTCGCCTTATATTCAAACCATAAATAAAGCAGACCGATTAAAGTGCCCGCTATCTCAAGATAATTCATCCTTCTTACTTTTCATTTTCTAATCTGGATACAAAAGTAACGAATAACTCATACACCTTACCATTTTTTTATCTATCTTTGTCCATTAATTCAAGAAATATCAAAAAGACTGAAAAGATATGCTTACCATTAAACAAATTACAGACAACACGGAAGAGGTAATCCGCGGACTGGAAAAGAAGCACTTTAAAGATGCAAAAGCAACGATAGAACAAGTGCTTGCATTCAATGACAAACGACGTAGCACACAGAATCAATTAGATAAAAACCTGGCAGAAGTGAACTCGCTCTCCAAATCTATCGGGCAACTGATGAAAGAAGGAAAGAAAGAAGATGCTGAAACCGCTAAAACACGTGTAGCCGAAATCAAAGAAACCAGCAAAGCTTTACAAGCAGAAATGGACAAAGCACAGGAAGACATGACCAACCTGCTTTACACCATTCCTAATGTTCCTTACGACAGTGTGCCCGAAGGTGTAAGCGCTGAAGACAATGTGGTGGAAAAAATGGGCGGTATGGAAACCGAACTCCCCAAGAATGCACTTCCTCATTGGGAACTTGCCAAAAAATACGACTTGATAGATTTTGACCTAGGCGTGAAAATCACAGGGGCAGGTTTTCCTGTATATAAAGGTAAAGGAGCACGTCTTCAACGCGCATTAATCAATTTCTTCCTGGATGAAGCCCGCGCTTCCGGTTACGAAGAAATCATGCCACCGACGGTAGTAAACACTGCATCAGGTTACGGAACAGGACAACTTCCCGACAAAGAAGGACAAATGTATCATTGCGAAGTAGATGATTTGTACTTAATTCCAACTGCAGAAGTTCCTGTAACCAATATTTATCGTGACGTGATTTTGGACGAAAAACAATTGCCTATCAAGAATTGTGCATACACTCAATGTTTCCGTCGTGAAGCCGGATCTTACGGCAAAGACGTACGTGGCTTGAACCGTTTGCACGAATTCTCAAAAGTAGAACTGGTACGCATTGACAAACCCGAACATTCCAAACAGTCACATCAGGAAATGTTGGACCATGTAGAAGGTCTATTGAAGAAATTAGAGCTCCCCTATCGCATTCTCCGCCTTTGTGGTGGTGATATGAGTTTTACAGCTGCACTTTGCTTTGACTTTGAGGTTTACTCGGAAGCACAACAACGTTGGCTGGAAGTAAGTTCTGTATCCAATTTCGATACGTATCAGGCTAATCGCCTGAAATGCCGTTACCGTTCTGCCGAAAAGAAAACAGAATTATGCCATACTTTGAACGGTTCCGCACTAGCTTTGCCGCGTATTGTTGCAGCCTTATTAGAAAATAACCAGACTCCGGAAGGTATCCGCATCCCTAAAGCATTAGTTCCTTATTGCGGATTCGAGATGATTGACTAATAACAGCTAATTACATATATTGAATGCCATTCTGAGTATTGTTCAGAATCCGATCTTTCCCGACAGATTCTGTCTTGTATGCAGAATGACATTCTTTTTTATTATTTCAACCTGATTACTAACCATTTAACCTATTATTATGAATACTTCACAGAAAAATTTCATGGTACCTCTTGCCTTTGTAGGCATGATGTTTTTTGCAATTGGTTTTGCATTGGGCATTAACTCTTTCCTGATGCCGGTATTAGAACGGTCAATGGAAATGTCGGCTTCAGAATCCAATCTTCTGCTTGCCGCCACGTTTGTTCCATTCCTAATTTTTGGCATACCGGCCACCAAATGTATTGAAGCCATCGGTTACAAAAAAACAATGGCTCTTTCATTCATCATTTTCGCTATCGCTTTTGGACTATTCATCCAAGCAGCTGCTACAGAATCTATTGTATGGTTTCTTTTCGCCTCATTCATCTGTGGTGCCGCCAATGCAGTACTCCAAGCTTCAGTAAATCCATATGTAACTATTCTTGGACCTATAGAGTCTGCCGCAAAACGTATTTCCATCATGGGTATTTGCAACAAACTGGCTTGGCCTGCTACTACTCTTTTTATTACCTTAGTAATCGGCAAAACCATAGACCAAATTAAAATGGAGGATTTGTTCCAGCCATTTGGTATCATTATCGGTATTTTCGTTGTATTAGGCATTATCGCCTTAATGGCTCCGTTGCCTGAAGTAAAAGCTGCCGGAGAGGATGCCACCACAGATGCGGAAGAAGCGGTTGCCTGTCCTTATGCAGAAGGTAAAACTTCTATCATGCAATTTCCTCACTTGCTATTAGGAGTAATTGCTCTTTTCCTTTATGTAGGTGTGGAAACCATAGCCTTGGCAACTGCAACCGGATATGCCAAAGCATTGGAGCTGCCGGGTGACAATTACGGATTTATCCCTTCCATCGGTATGGTAGTAGGATACATTTGCGGCGCAACCTTAATCCCTAAATATCTGAGCCAGGCTACCGCAATGAAAATATGTGCCATCATAGCCATCATTGGTTCTGCACTAGTAGCGACCATGCCGGCTGAAATTTCAGTCTACTGCATATTCTTTATGGCATTAGGATGCTCATTAATGTGGCCCGCATTATGGCCTCTCGCAATGGCGGATCTCGGCAAATTCACCAAAGCCGGCTCTTCATTGCTAACCATGGCCATTGCCGGTGGAGCGGTTATGCCATGGGTGCGCGGTGTAGTTCAAGATGCAACTAGTTTCCAGACCTCCTATTGGATCTGTGTTCCCTGTTTCCTTTTCATTCTATATTATGGAATGATAGGATATAAAATCAGAACAAAGAAATAATCCTTTTTTCACATTAAAAACGAACTGCCGGCAAAATCAAAAACAGATTTATCATGATAGGCTCCAGCCGCCCCTCACAAAAGGGCGGCTTTTCTTTTGTCTTTAAAAAATATAATCCTACCTTTGCATAAATTATCAATTTGACAATCAACTCAGAAAAATAACTAACTTACAGTATAGCAAAATGAATAAGATTATTTCAAAAGAACATTTCTCGGAAAAGGTCTTTAAATTGGTTATAGAAGCACCTCTGATTGCTAAGTCGCGTAAGGCCGGACATTTCGTAATTGTTCGTGTCGGTGAAAAAGGAGAACGTATGCCACTTACTATCGCCGGTGCCGATCCCGTAAAAGGTACCATCACACTAGTAGTACAGGAAGTTGGTCTTTCTTCTACACGACTTTGTGAATTGAACGAAGGAGATTATATTACAGATGTTGTTGGTCCGCTGGGTAAAGCCACCCACATTGAAAATTTCGGAACTGTAGTCTGTGCCGGAGGAGGAGTAGGCGTTGCTCCGATGCTTCCTATCGTACAGGCTTTGAAAGCTGCCGGCAACCGTGTAATTACCGTATTGGCCGGACGTACCAAAGAATTAATTATCCTTGAGAAAGAAATGCGTGAAAGTTCTGATGAAGTAATCATTATGACAGACGACGGCTCATACGGGCATAAAGGATTAGTGACTGAAGGTGTGGAGGAAGTAATCAAACGTGAAACAGTAAACAAATGTTTCGCCATCGGTCCTGCCATCATGATGAAATTCGTTTGCCTGCTGACTAAAAAATATGAAATACCCACAGACGTTTCTCTGAACACCATTATGGTGGATGGAACCGGCATGTGTGGTGCCTGCCGTATCACTGTAGGAGGCAAAACACGTTTTGTTTGTGTTGACGGTCCGGAATTCGACGGCCATCAAGTAGATTTTGACGAAATGCTGAAACGCATGGGAGCTTTCAAAGATATTGAAAAAGAAGAAATTCACAAACTAGACACCGAAAAGCCAATGACTTGTGAAGCGACTAAAGAACTGGATGGCCGGGATGCCGAATGGCGTGCAAGCTTACGTAAAGCCATGAAGCCTAAAGAACGAATGGCTATCCCTCGTGTAAAAATGAACGAATTGGATGCAGAATACCGTTCACATAGCCGTAAGGAAGAAGTCAATCTAGGCTTGAGCGAAGAGCAAGCTGTAACGGAAGCAAAACGTTGTTTGGACTGCCCCAACCCTACTTGTATGAACGGATGCCCCGTAGGAATCAATATCCCGAAATTCATCAAAAATATAGAACGCGGTGAATTCCTTGAAGCTGCCAAAACCTTAAAAGCAACCAGTGCATTACCTGCTGTCTGCGGGCGTGTATGTCCTCAAGAAAAACAGTGTGAATCACAATGCACTCATCTGAAAGCCGGACACGAAGCCGTTGCCATAGGCTATTTGGAACGTTTTGCTGCTGATTACGAACGTGAAAGCGGTCAAATATCCGTACCGGAAGTAGCGGAAAAGAACAATATAAAAGTAGCTGTTATCGGTTCAGGTCCTGCCGGACTCTCATTTGCCGGAGATATGGCTAAACAGGGATACGATGTCACTGTATTCGAAGCTTTACATGAAATAGGGGGCGTATTAAAATATGGTATCCCCGAATTCCGCCTACCAAATAAGATTGTAGATGTAGAAATTGACAATTTATCCAAGATGGGTGTCAAATTCATGAAGGACTGCATCGTAGGAAAGACAATCAGTGTGGAAGACTTGGAAGCAGAAGATTTCAAAGGTATATTTGTAGCATCAGGTGCCGGGCTCCCCAACTTCATGAATATCCCGGGTGAAAATTCTATCAATATCATGTCTTCCAACGAATATCTGACCCGTGTAAATCTAATGGATGCAGCCAGCGAGGATTCGGATACTCCTGTAACATTCGGCAAACGCGTAGCAGTAATCGGCGGTGGTAACACAGCTATGGACTCTGTCCGCACAGCACGCCGCTTAGGAGCAGAACGCGCAATGATTATTTATCGCCGTTCGGAAGAAGAAATGCCTGCCCGTCTGGAGGAAGTGAAACATGCTAAAGAAGAAGGTGTGGAATTCCTGACTCTGCATAACCCCATAGAATATATTGCCGATGAAAAGGGGCGTGTGAAACAAGTCGTTTTACAGAAAATGGAATTAGGCGAACCAGATGCTTCCGGCCGTCGCAGTCCGATAGCTATTCCAGGAGCAACAGAAACCATTGACATCGATATGGCAATAGTCAGCGTAGGCGTCTCCCCTAACCCGATTGTTCCCAGTTCCATCCCGGGATTGGAATTGGGACGCAAAGGAACAATTGCCGTAAATGAAAATATGCAATCGTCAATCCCGACTATTTATGCCGGTGGCGATATTGTGCGTGGTGGAGCTACAGTTATCCTTGCAATGGGTGACGGACGTAAAGCAGCTGCTTCCATGCATGCACAACTCTCCTCCAAATAAATATTATCATTTTCACTAATTTAGCCCGTTATTAAAAATTAACGGGCTATTTTTATTCTATACCGAAAATAAATCACACAGACAGAATGGACCCCATAAATCCATATAGACCTATATCGCCTATCTGACCAATGTACTGACATCAATTGAAATACATACCATGAATATGAACTCTGTCACTATATCTGGAGATAAAATACAAAACTTTATTACCAAATATTGAGGTAACTATCTAAATGTCTATATGAAGTGTGCTCCATAACAACAAAAGAGGTGTAAACGAATCCTTTTATTAACCAAATAAAATTTAAAATATTCACATTATAAACAATTAATAACTCAAATTTAACCAGCATTAAACTCACTCCAGATTACTTTTGTTACCAATTATAATCATAAAGAAAAAACGAATGACCCAGAGGGTAAATTTTAGCATATTATTCTGCACTATCAGTATACTGACAGCACAAGCACAATGGAACAAACAGGACTCGATTCGTTTACAGGAGCTATTGAATGGAGATGGAGAACTAAAAATTAACACAGAAGCCGTAAAGTCTATCCATTTCGACTTTAAATCGGACAAAGACAATATAAAAGGTACTCCATTCATGTCCGAAGACAAACCGTGGATGAAGTTTCTGAAAGACTTGCCTAAAAACTTCGGCGACACAACCAAATGGGTACGCCCTAACTTTGTGCGTCTTACTCCCTACACTCCTTACACCACATGGCATGAAGATCCGGTTAATGATCCCATTTTCTTGAAAAGAAAAGACTCTCTGACAATGTCATGGAAACTAAATATCAAACTGATTCCCGGTTTGCGAAACGGCTATGTAATATTACCTGCCGGCATGGATCAAACGGTAACTCCCAGTAATAACCCATTAATAGGAGGACTGGATGCCGACAATTTTCTGTATGAATCTTTAACCAAACGAGGACGTGCCATCCGACGTAATCGTAATCGTGCCAAAGGTTGGAAAATCTATCAAAGTTACGTACCAACCCGACAGGATTCTATCTTGTTTCCTAGAATCAGCAAAGTATCTGAACAAGATTCATTGCCCAAACAAGACACTTTGCTTATCAAAAAGGATTCAGCAATTATTAACCAAAACTCATTACTTCTTAAAGACAAAATAAACGGCAAGGACCAGACAAAGAAAAGCCGCTAAATGATTCCACTTCAGTTCTGTTTTAAATGCCCAAACAGAAAATAATGTAAATACAGCCAATGTGATAACTTCTTGAATCACCTTGAGTTGCATAATATCAAACGGTCCTCCACTATCTTTAAACCCAAGACGATTGGCAGGAACCTGAAGACAATATTCAAAAAAAGCAATTGCCCAACTAAATGCAATCACACCAATCAACGGAAGGGCTGCAAACCAACTAAACTCTTGTCGCATTTTTAAATGACCATACCAAGCAAACGTCATAAAGACATTTGAAAAAATCAGCAATATTACTGAATAAATACCATGAGACAACATATATTTTAATCTATTTTTTATCCGGAAACAATCTGCCTATAATATCCATTACGCTTTTAACAATTGCATATCAACAAGCATTTTTGGAGTGCAAAGATAATGGAAATAATCGAATTAAGAATAATACAATGAGTTATTGCCGTAACAAACATGTTTTATTTCCAATGAACAAAAAAGCAACCAACTCCACTCTTTCAATCTGCTATTTGTTAAGAAAAAAGTTTGTTTGCTAAACCATGTTATAACAAGCGTTTTTTTATTTCTAAAATTTGGAACTATCTCAAGAATACGTACCTTTGCATTGTGTTTTTCATAGTATTAGATTTAAGGTTAACAAAAGATTGGCTGTCTGGGAAGATAGCCTTTTTTATTTTCTCCTTGCCTAGTCCCCCAAATAGTGTTACAGCTAAAAATGCAACAAAATGAAAAAGGCAGAAACAAAGAAGAATCACTTGTAAAAATAGGGGGAGTATAACAGGACAATGTTTTTCCCACATCAGAAAACATGTTTTTTACACGTACGCCCCATATAGTTATACGTACGTACAAACTCATGCGGACGTATATGAAATCTTATATGTCCAGAATAAAATTCCACATCAAAGATAAGGACGTTTTTTAAAAAGATCAAGAGCTTTTCAAAAAAGATAACCGCCTTTTAAAAAAAGAAAAGGAGCTTTTACCGAAACGTCTTGATCTTTTTTACCGTTGCCAAGACTTTGTAAGCCATTATTCTATGGAAGTACAAACCCCTTATGCACACTTCTTGCGAGAAAAAAGCCTGAAAACACCCTACTTCCTATCAAGCCTGGAATAGCCTATAAAAAATAGATATAACTGAGGACAAGCATGTTACACGAAAATATGTTTCAGAACGTTATGAGAGCATGAGAGCATAAGTGAGAACAAATATTTTTACCATCTGCATATAAGTTGTTTATAATTAGCCTGTTATACATGCAGTGATGGCATGAGGACATAAACACCCGAACTTCCTAATAAGTACGTCAAGAACATTTCCGGAAGTTATCAGAGAACAAAACGATCCTTTAAGAACCAAAATCCTCCCCACAATTTTGCAAATAAACCTCAAACAGACCGAAAGAATTGCTTTTTAAAAAACTTATTTTTCAATTGAAAGGACAGAGGAGCACTCTTTACAAGGCAAAGTTGTTTAAAAAGAAAGATAAAGAGTTGCTCGCAAATCAGGTTTTTCTAGCTTGCTCAAGAACTTTCTATTTATCATAAACTTCAAACTTTATTAAATCATTAAACCATTTCTACCCATATTTGTCATTTAGTAAACAATAAATAGATTAGATTATGGAAAAAATTATTGAGAGAAATGTCCCTATCGCAGAAGAGAATGTAACATTGTCAGGACAACCGGCAACGAATATGTTCGAAGACTGGGGTGAGGACATAACTGAAACAGATCTTTTGCATGAAGAAAAAGATAAAGGATTCTCCCCCAAAAAGAATCCCCAAAAACTGATGAAAGAAATGGATCAAATAGTGCAGGATGACATTAAAAACATTCATTAATAACCATTCATCCAATCCCCTTTATTATTTTACATTTGTCCTAGACTTGTATACGAAAATCACTTGACGAAAAGAGTATAAGGACAACTGAATACAAATAAATTGGAAACAGCTGCCATAAAAAACAGTTGTTTCCAATTTCAATTATGAACAAAATCTCTATGACGACAAATTAATTAAGATAACAACACAAGTCTTGATGCCATCCTATTGGAGCGTTATTCACCTCAGTAGGGGTGAAATGATTTATCGCAATCACATTCCTCACCCCACGTACTATATCTTTTGTAAACAACGCTGCAAGTCCTAATCCCATTCCCCATACTAACACAATAAAAAACTTTCTCATATCCTAATATATTTAAATGGTTATTCTTATGATAAAGAGAAAACAATTCCTATGCCAAAACCAGACTGGTATTGATTATCAATCAAATACATTAAGAACAAACTATTTTCAAAGAAAAAGGTCCACATTTTCATTGTAGAATATTTCTACACTTTCCCCAACAAATCAGACATGTATGTGCATCACCTTGTATCCGGCACAACAAACAACAGGAAGGATACCTTTGTAACATTCTTCCCCATCTAAATACATTGATAATATTGATAGTTGGTTAGCTGCACACAAGTACAAACAACTAACTATAAGCAGTCTCGTTATAATCCCCCAACAACAAAACAGCCATATCAACTATAAATCGTGTTCATTCATCCCAGGCAACAGTTCTTCCTGAATATTTGTCATGCTTCTCCACAAACTATAACTATAACACATAACACACTAATTATTAATCATTTATATATATACATATTTTAAACTGCACACCAATTGCACACTTTTATATTTTTGTTCTATGAATAAATATCTTTATTTAGCTACAAAATAAATAAAAAAATCGATTTTTAAACAGTAAACTTCAAGAGTTATAAAGGGAACATGATAGAATACTATGTTTATCAAGAGCACAAAAGCAAACTTAGTGAAGTATCGGTGTGTTTGGAAGTAAAGTAAAGAAAGTTTCCAGAAGGATATTGAAAAGGCAGCTTATTCGGCTGCCTTAGTTTTTTTTCTTTTGGGACTCATTATATCCTAAATTGCCCAAAATACATATTATGATTTTATGAGAGGATAAAAATATTCTAGTTCAGTTTAAACTGAATAATCCCTATTTTTTCACTTTTAGCTCCTTAATAATGTATTATAGTGTATATACTACATAGAGCAGTTTTGATTTATTCAATTATTTTAATACATTTGTGTTATCAAGTATAATATTAATCGTTGTAGTATGAAAATAAGTGTTTTTTCTTATGCATTATTGTGTTTGCTGGGAATTTCGTTGGCTTGTTGTGAATCCAAAGATGAAAACTTAAAAAGTGGAAGTAGTCCAAATGACAAATGGGAATTTGCTTATGAAGAAAATTTTGTAGATAGTTTAGATGCTATTTTTTGCAATAAAGGATATGTTGCATTGTTTGGGGATAAAAAGATGTGTCTAACTTCTGCAATTGAAAGTTCTGAAAGGTTTGTTTACATTGCTAAAGCAGATTTTGAGAAAGGAATTATAGATGAAAACACTGCAACATTGATAGTGGTTGATTCTACTTATATGCCTATTCAAATTGTTTCTAAAGATTGTATTATTAGATTATCTTCATTCAATAATGGCAGATTCAGCTGTTTGGTAAACCATGCAAATCAAGACGATTGGATAGAATATGATGGGTTTGATATTGGTAAAAATATTAGTAGCAGAACTATTCAAGAGAAATCTTTGTCGACAGGTGGCTTTTCAGAATTTACAGTAACGAATGTACTGAAAATACTTGATTTTGCAAATGGATTAAAGGGTTGTTTGAAAGCAACAGAACTGAAAGACCGCATTTTAGAAGGTGTCGGTGCTTTTAGTAACTTTATTCCTAATTCAGAAGTTGGACTATTGGTAAGTTCAAGTACTGCAATTTTAACTAAAAGTTTGGCAAGTGGGGTGTTAGGTATTCTCTCGTATACTGGAGATAAAATCTCAGAGGGACCTTTAAAGTTTTTAGGACCAGTAAAATTATCAATTGAAGGTATAGAACAAACAGGTGTACAATCTTGTAAAATTGATTATACTGTGGATGGCTTACATGAATACGGAATGTCTAATTCAGATATATATTTTGAATTACGTAATGTAACAACAGGGAAATATTACCCTCGTTTATATGTTGAATCAAAGAATGGCTATAAAGAAGCTATCATAACGGATTTAAAAAATGGAAGATATGGTATTGTTCTACATGTTAGAACAAAAAAATACAATTGGGAATATGTAACTTATCCAGAAGTGGAGTTTGATATTTTTAATTTAGAAATAAAAAAATGTGAAGTAAATAATTATTCATTATCCCAAAATGGAACTATAAGTTTCAAAATGGATATTTTTTTACAAGGAGATGAAAGTAATTTAAAAGATGTGGAACAATTTGGTTTTTATACTCGATTCGCAAATGGCACACCTGATTATCGTCCTGTCGATGAACTGTCATCAATATTTGAATCAACTCCATTGACTTATGAACTAAATATAGAAAAAGAAAGATTTTTTGAAGAGAATAAAGATTATTCAAAATTTGAAGCAGTGGCTACTGGTTATTACATAGGTGCTTATGTTGTTAAAAAAAGTAACAATATAGCTCATTTGGATGAAAAGCCGATAGACGGTCTTATTTATAAAGAAAAGCCTTTCACTGCAACACAAAAAACCATATCGACAACAGAAACGTCGGCTACATTGGTATGTGAATATGGCAATAATTCCTTTTGGAATCTTACATGTGGAGTTGAATATTATTGGGAAGGAAATAAATCTGAAATAGATTTAGGACCTTTAGAAGATGGGGAACACAAAATAACGTTGACTGGATTAAAACCTAGTACAACATACACTTACAGATCGTTTATGAAACATGGAAATAAATATTTATATGCTGATAATGAAAAAACTTTCACTACAAATAGTGGTTGCCACATAGATTTTAATATTGAATATCCCAATTATTCAGATTCCAAAGCAGATGAAGTTGTATGCAGAGTTGCTCTCTTGCCTGTTTATGAAAATGAGGATCAACGTAATAGCTTAATAAAAAAGTATGCAGTATTATATAAAGACGGGAAAGAAGTAACAAGGTCATCATATGAATATTCAGATAGGATTATATTGACACATGTATTTAAACATGAAGAATTGTCAGTAGACTATGTGAACTATACTGCTGTACCTAAAGATGGACATTGGCAGGTATCAATGGAATTTGAAAAACTGAATGAAAAAGGGGAAATTATAACTATGCCAACTGATGTTATGAAAGATGTGAATTTGAAATATGACACTAAACCGGTGATGGTAATTTATAAATGTGATATTGGTCGTTGTGATGCCTACCCAGACCCCAATTATACACATGATGAACATCGTTTCTTAATTAAAATGAGTAGTTTTACAAGAGGATCATTTTGGCGCAAGTCTTGGATAGGCAATTCTTCTAATGAGGTTATAGATGGAAAAGTCCATTGGTTTGGAGATGATTTTTCTTTAGGAGGAAACTGGGGAGTGGATTATACTAATAACAATAAACCGAATCAGTTATTGATGGAATTTAAAGACTATAATGGGAATGTTATTAAAAGTAACTCCATACCAATTCAGACAAATGAAAAAGGATGTGTTATAGAAAGTCATTATGATAATACTTCTGAGGTTATATCAAAGTATGGCAAGCAATGGAATTTCTAGGATGACATTTTTTACTAGGAATAATTTTAACGGTATGAGGCTGTCTTAAAAATGAGACAGCCTTTACTTTTGTTGCAAAAATAGCTTCTATTTTAACCCCACAGGGCATAAATACGAAAATCCCATTTTCCCCAGTTGATTGTATAATCCGATTGGAAAATTAAAGGCAGCTTATTCGACTGCATTTTCAAGGTTCTCTCTGATTTGTTGGAGCATCCGGAAAGCCCCGGCCATCTTATAGTTGCCCAGACATTGCTTAGCCTGCATGATACAACTTTCAACAGTAAGTTTCAAATCCGGTGTGAAAGCGGATTTGTTTATCTGCATTTCTTTGGGAAGTTCATCAGCATGGTTGTTGAACCATACGATCATTTCATTCAATTCCTCTTCGGAATAAGATTCTTTTGTGTCAGCCATGATATATAAGTTTATGTCAATTTCCACAAAGATAACCAAAATATTCACATACACACATTTAAAATGAGAAACATAATATTCCTACCTGTTACAAGATAGAACGACTCAAGTCTATTACGTTCAGACAATCTACCTCATTTCTTTCAAACAAAAAAGCGGTTGTCAGAAAAGACCTCGACAACCACCTTCATTAGAAATTTAGAAATGAAATTTAACAGATTGGAAAATCCATCTTTCACAGACAGATATCTTGTTCATCTCATTAGATTCCCCATCGTACTTCACAGCAAGACGGGGATTGACTTGTTAGTCATGAAGTTCTCAAAAATCTTCTTAACAAGAAAAAAGACAGTACAAATGTAATACTAATAATAAATATATAGATGAAACTTCAACATTAAAATCTTCAAAGCATATTTCTGCACAAATCCCCTACCCATCACGGGCTGGAGATTAAAATTAGTTACATCTGGCAATCAAGTCTATTATATTAATAAATCAATAGCAAACATAATAACACCTTTAGACTATAATGCAATAAAACATTCTGTTAGAGTGAAAATCATAAAGAACCGACTGCCGGAATGTTTTCAAACAGCCGGTCTTTTTTAGAACTAAAACCTGTTTCAAAACAATGTTTATCAAGAATCTGTCCAATATAGACGGGCAGACTTGTTTTTGTCGTAGCTTTTATCGAACTTCGCAGCCGGATGAAAAACACACAAAAACGGATTTGTATTTTTATGTTTGATTATTGTTTATATTTATATAAAAATGCTACACAAATATAATTATTTTGTAAATACCAACGAATATATTAATGTTAAATATTTCTTAAAAGGCTTCTGATAAGTAAGATATTTGATGCTATTTACCACAAATTATCAGAAAAAAAACTATTTTTCCATCAAACTAAAATAAAAAAACGACTGCCGGCTTTTTTGTCAACAACCGTTTTCATACAAAACGAAATTACTTTACCTAATGAAGAGTAAAAAAATACCTGTCTGTCACAGGCACATACTCTTATTTCTGTAATTTTTGCCATGAACAGTTTTACTCCATTCTGCCACACAGCAGAATGAAGCCAAATGAACTAATAGACACTTCGCCAAGTGCCAAACGTACGAGTTCGGAATATGGTACAATATAGGAATTTTATAAACCAGGTGTTTTCCCCTGTGAAAAACGATTAAATAATAAGTTTAATTCTCATAAATTATAATTAGGTCTACGCTCTCAACGAATACCCCGGCTTGTGACAAGCCGGGGAAATTCAAATTTATAAATTTAAAGTCCTATGATGAAGATTGTCTGTTGCGCCAATATATTCGTACCACCAACATGACGACAAGCAAAACAGCTACACAAACACAAGCAAAGCCTATTTGTTCAGGCAGCGTGGATTCTTTTTTATCCTTTACCTCTTCAGTCTTGTTTTCCTCATGTTTGGTGGAAGTAATTTTTTTATCAGTTTTGACATTCGTAGTATCGGCTGCCACCGTTTGTCTATCCTCCTTTTTATTAAAATCACCTTCTACATGCCCATCTGCCAGTAATGGAGGTTTCCCGATCAGGCTGTCGGACGGTTTTCTTGTGTCATAAATACGGAAATCAATTACATAGCTGCCATTAGTGGTAATCAGTTCACTCAAAGAGGTGGTTGATCCATGTACGATGTTGACCGATTCGCTGGCACTGTCCTTCCTGATTACTTCTGTGTCGGACTTGACAACCTTATGCGAGCTACCACAGGCAAACAGCAGGAACAGACACATAAAAGGAGCCAGTAATATGTGCCGGCTTACCCAGTTCATAACCTTAGCCAACATAGGCAATGTCATTTACACGGTTCATCCAGCCTCTCTTAAATTTATTATTGGTCGGACGCTGACGACAAATATCTTCAATGAAATCAAACCGTGCAATCTTGATCATGTCGAACAACTCACGCGGATTCTTGGCATTCACCGCGGCAATGGTCTTGGGACCTACAATGCCATCCACCGTAACACCAAGCAAGCGTTGAGGAATCTTAATTCCGTGCGTACCGGATGCCCAAACCCAATCAACCAATATATTAGCAACTGATTGGGATTTAATCTCGTCAGCTTTCCATCTGTCCCAATAATGCGGTTTGAGAACACGGTTAACAACATCCTCATGAGTAAGCAGATGTAGGTCATCCACATCTATGTCACCGTCACCGTCCTTGTCATAGCCGCACGATTTCCATGCACCGATAGTCACTCCCATATTGGTAGCCCCACCCAAATCGTCAGGGTCATTTACAAAACCGCCCTCCCATTTCAGAATAAACGGGGCAAGTTTTCTTACGTCAGCCATTTTTCTTTTCCTCCTCTTTCTTTGGTTATAAAAAATATTGTTATTTTTGCAGTAGACTTAACGTGCTTTTCTGGGTAAACCAAACTCAATTGTACCGGTCTGGCGAGACCGGTTTTTTATTATCCTGCCGGTTCGTCTTTTGCACTTCGTCAAACAAGACCTTTGCCACTATCCTAGCGATATCATCTTTATTCTCGATGATCACACTCATTGTTTTCTCAGCCTTGCGTAACTCCGCTTTTTCCCACGATTTTTCACGAACCGATTTAAACTCACAAAAAATACAATAACCCGTCCAGATCATTGAGAATACAGGAAAAGGAATAGCCACACAGCATAACAAATCGATGAAGCACAACTCTATGAATGGAGTAAAATACTTCTTCGCCTTGATAGCTGTTTTCTTATACCCAGTGGATGTTCTTGCCTCCCCGCGTTGTTTGGCCTTCATTATTCCTGAGACCAGATCCACAAACATAGCGCCGATAGTGGCGGCGATACACAGGGCTATCAGTACAATGTGTATCATCATGTGCTCGTTGATAAAATTGTAAATTACGTCTTTCATTACTTTGTCTTGATTATAAAATATATTGTTTCAAAGATATGTCTATTTACTTGTGTCATTGTTGCAGAATTACTTAAATCCATTGCCACGATATGACAATAAAAAAAGAGCCTGATGACAATATTTATTGCCATCAAGCTCCTGGTTACTCTGCAAAGATAGTGAAAACTATTCCATATTCAATCCATATTGAAAAAAATAATCAGGAGCAATATTCCGATCATCCGGAAAATTTAAAGAGTTACAATATTAATAGAAAACAAATAGGATTCATGAAATCTACCGGTTATCTATAAAATCAGATGTTTCTAAGCCCTTATCAGGAAATATCTTTACTTTTCTCCTTTTTCTTTGAACGTTTTTCAAGTCACGTACTATGGTGCTGGAAAGTATCTCTGAATAAATCTGTGTGGTCTTGACGGAAGTATGTCCGAGCAGCTTCTGGACTGTTGTAATCGCAACTCCCTGATGAACCAGCAGGGTGGCACAGGTATGACGGCTCACATGATAGGTTATCCGCTTTTTGATACCACACAATCCGGCCAGCTTTCGAAGCTGCCTGTTCACCTCCGAGTTGCAAGGCAGGGCTGCAAGACTGCCGATATCCGGATAGCGGTCAAGAATGCCCAATGCCCTGCTTTCAAAAAGCAAATGCAACGGCAGACGGATTTCCACCCCTGTCTTGACGGATTTGAAGTACAGCCACCTCTTACCGTTTATCCTGATAAAATTCTCAGGTGTGAGCTGGCAGAAATCAGAATAGCGCAAGCCGGTATAACAGCAGAATAGGAAAGCATCGAGCACATGGCGCATGGACTCTTCTTCCACTTCGACTGTTTCCAGCTTCTTCAACTCGTCCGGGGTAAGAAACTCATGTCTGCCTTTCTCCTGCTTGATCTTGTATTTCCGAAAGGGATAAGCGTCCGCGTGCATGTATCCCTGGTTGATTGCCTCATTGACCAAGGTACGGAGCTGTCTCATGTGCTTGGCTATCGTATTGACCGCGTTACCTTTTTCTCTCAGGTATTGTTCAAAATCACGAAGGAATGTATAGGTAAGATCCTTGAAGTCCAGCCCGGAGCGAAAATCATGCAGGACCGCCAGTGTCGTATGCAGGTTATCCTTGGTGGACTGCTTCTTGTCCGAATTGTCAATGGCTGATTTGGCGAAAATGGAGAAGCTGACATTCACGGCACTTTTCTTTTTGACGGCATCTTTCAGTAAAGAGAGTGTGGCAGGTATTCCACGCTTCCAATACCCTAACTCTATGCCTTGCAAATACAGGATGTATTCATAGAGCATTGCGTTAAGTTCCTCAGCTTGTGGATGGTTAATGACTTGTGCCCCTTCACGGCTCCAGCACTCCGGTTTGAGGTACACATTTGTCTTCAGGTAGATTTTCCTTTGGTTTAAATAAGCTTCAACCTGTACAAGGGCCGTGCCTTGCTTATTCAGTTTCTTTTGGCGGTTAAAGACCAACCTGTATCGTATCTTCTCTAGCATATTTTTATTTTAAATTTAGCTATTTCTCCAAAATAATCAAATTCGACAATATTAATCCTGATCTTTCGACCTGGGGGGACTGTTCACTAATTTGAAACTGTTTCCGTTTATGTTTAGAGGGATAATGACAAATAAAAGTTATAATGATTTGATCGAAACTGGCTTTTATAAAATACAAGAAAACATGGTTGATGGACCTAGCATTTATTGGGGAACACTTGTCGTTTTTAATGACAGTGGTCAAATAACACAAGTGTTCTATCCAAACACAGACAGTGCAAATATATCCACTAGAAAAGGTAATATTAATAATTTTGTAGATTCAGCGTGGAGAAGCATTTCTTTTACATAAATCCGCCTAAAAATCAAAACTGGGGGAACTGTTGGAAAATAGATTGGTAAAATATAAGGAAATGAATCTAGGAGCAAATGAGATAATAGATACTGGTGTGAATACAGGATTAATACGTTTTAAAATTAATGCAACATCTGCATCATGTGTGTTTTTTTGCAATTCAGGATCATCTAATATAATGCTAATAATACAGAATATCGATAATTATTTTACAACCAATAAATCTTCTAATAGTGGGAAAATAGCTATTTATAAAGAGTCTGACAACGGTAACATTTTAATAAAGAATCTAACAGCAAATAACTATGGAACTTTTGTGTTTTATTACATATAAGATCTCAGATAACTACTTCTGGGGGGACTTCTGCAAAATCCGTACTCTACAAATAAAGGGTTATTGCCTAGTGGAACTGATTTAAATGATGTAACGGAGAATGGGCTTTATAGATTAAGCGGAGGTTCTTATATTAATTTAGTTGGTAATAGTTATGGGATATTGTCTGTTTTATCATATCCTAATTTTGTTATCTATCAGAAATATGTAGCTGCATTATCCACAGGTGGAAATACATATATAAGGCAATATTATGGCGGTGTATGGACGGAATGGGTTAAATTAAATTAGACTTGTTTTTATAGGTTGATTCCGACCTGGGGGGACTTCTGCCACTTGCTACGGATAAAAGTAGAGGATTAATGGATATAAATGGGTATAGAGGAAGCAATTCCTTTATACCCCCCAGTTTTGATGCAAGTGACTGCATCGTCATTTGTGCGGCATCTCCGCTACTTTGTAAAACCCTTACATTTGCGGCATCTGTCACAGTCGGAAGTTCATTTTCATACACGTCATTTCCTGTTGCAGCAGCGGTAGCAAATGTTGAAGTTTCTGACAAAGCCATAACCATTCTTGTGGAAACCATTTCCACCATCTCATCCACTGTTACATTCTGTTCGTTACCGTCTTTATCAACAGCCTTAAAACTAACAATATTGTCTAAATTCAAGTCACTCATAATATCCTAATTTTATAAAGTTCTAATATAATTTTTCCACACTTTTGAAGTGCCGCCAACCGACTTGTACATCTTCTTTCTGCCGCCTTTTATTTTATACCGGGAAAGATTGTTCCTGTCATAGTTAACGGGGTAATCCGGATTGTCTTCGTTGGCATACGCCTCCATTTCGTATGAGATGGTATAATACGCCGAACTCGCAGGATGGCAGATAGGGTTTCCCTTAATCCACTCAACAAAATACCGCCAGTAGTATTTTACCCATGAGCCGACAGCCTGTGCCTGACGCAGGTGTATGGTTTCGTGAGTCATACTCTCCTTACCTGCATAGGTCTGCATGTACTTCTCTATGTTCTCTTTGTTCTCAATACGGTAGATCATCCGTCCGCACCACATCATGAAACGGTATCCCTTGAAAGGATAATGCTTCATGGAAAGCAACCGAGGAGTGTCAAAATCACCCGGCTTGCTTGAGAACAGCATCTTGATTAATTGCCATAATTCTTTCATAAGCATATCTTTTACTCAATTAAATCCATACGTGTTATATACCAATGGTTGTTAAAGGCCTTCATCTCCAAAACATAAGGCCTTGCCATCTGAATTTCTGTTTTATTGTTATATGCTCCCGCCAGTCCGCAGAAATAGTTCGTAGCCTTGTACTTGTCCGGGTTCTTAGCCACCCTTGATGTCATGTCTACTACAAACTCTAATCTCAATCCGTTCCATGATGATGCGGGAGGAAGGATTATGGTTCCGCCAAGACCATCAGCGGAAAAGAATGTAGATCCCTGAGTGGATGGGTTCACGGTCATGTTACCTTCTGAATCAGCCAGACTATCCATATCGCTTCCCGGTGAATAGAGAAGATCTGCGGTGATAATACCCGACACTTTGACATTACTATCCGAATCCCACGATATGCCCCCATCAGCCAATTTCCCCGATCCGTCTTCTTTAAGGAGTGTTTTACCACCACCCAATTTTATATACGCATCATTCTTCTTGCCGGATATCTCCATATTTCCATTCTGACTCTTCATCATGCCATTTTTATACATGAATCCGGCCACATTCGCACCATCGGCAAACAGGGTGTCAGTAGCGATATTCACAAACTTCTGCATGGCTTCCCAGTTCGAATCCCCATTAGCTGACGTGGGGGCGGCAGTAACGCTGGCACCATAGTTCTTTACAAGGAAATTATAATAAACTCCCCCTATCAGATATATGACCTTATCCCGGTAATCCGCATTCCAGACGTAAGTCTGTCCGGAAGCCCATACGCCTCTGTCACGGGGAAACGCCCCTGTTGCTCCTGTTGCTCCTATGGCTCCGTCTTTAGCAACCCCCACACCTTTTTCAGCGACAAAATTATTATTCCATGCGTTTGCGTCCGACGCGGATTTATAAGCCCGGACGGCGAACTGGGTGTATCCGGCCGTCGCAGGAACGGATATCTGACTGTTCAGGGTAGCACCTACATGCGCCAGCCAGTTTCCGTTATATTTGCGTGCGACAAGATAGAACCTATTCGTATCGCTCACATTACCGCCTATATTCTGTTTCATGGTAACAACAAATGCTGACGGTGACGGTGTGCCTGTTGACGTGAAGTTTATCGTGCTTACCGGGCTGTCAAGCCAGTACGAAGCGGACGGTTCGACACCGGAAGTCATTTCCTGCCAGTCGGAGTTGACAGCCTTGTCCGATCTCTTCCCGGAAAGTATGTAACCGCCATCCTTCTTCCTTAGATAACTTCCACCTCTCACACGAAGAAGCGGAAGTGGCGGATTGGAAGTCTGAACCTTGCTTAAGTAAGATCCTCCGGCAAACGATACTGTACTGTTTTTCGCATACGGAATGTTGGCGGACTCCCAATGACCTGCGGCTGTGATACTCTCACCGTCAGCCCCGTCCTTACCATCTACAAGCATGGGGACGGTTTCAACATCCACTATCTGGTCATTCACGTAAAAGACAAACTTCAATGTCTTCGTGAAATTTCCGCTTGATATGGCTGTATTGTTGTTTATGGTAGTTTCAGCTCCACCGTCTATACTGTATTTCAATATACCGTCCGTTGTGGTGGATATCACGCCCCCCACTGACATTTGCCTGTAACATGATACGGAAGACACGCTGTAGTTCCCGTTCTTGTCCTTGCTTACTGAACTGGCGGAAACGACAATGCTGTATAGAATGGCATCCGCACCATTCGCTCCCCCACGCACACCAGCTACTGTGAACGTAAGATCACGGGAATACTGCTGCCCGTTCTTTGTAGCCCTGATTGTGATCTTCACCGTGTTTGTCGCAGCAAGAGTAGCTCCGGCAGATACCGATATTGTCACCACTCCTGTATTCTTGTCTGTCGCACACAGAAGATTTGTGTCAGGTGTACAGGTGATGCTGTCAAGGGTGAGCTTTTCCGTTCCGTACCACATGCTGACAGTTGTATTCCAAGTCTGTGAGGACACGACCTTCCCGTCCGAAGTAAGGGCTGCATTGACCATCTCGTTATCGAAGTCCGCCATGATGGCGTTCTCCCCGTCCTTGCTCCATCGATGCACAGGGGCCGGATCGCTGAATTCTGACCACACGCCGTCACGCTTCACACGTTTGCACGCCCATTCCACCTGATGGTCGGCATCCACACCAAGGAAATCATCTGTCCAGCCTTCCGGAACATAATCATCCTGCTGTTTCGAGTCCGGCTTGTCAGGGGTAAGACCGATGATGTTGGTACGGGTGTAGATCCACTCGTAACCTTTGCCATCCTTACCGTCAGTCCCGTCTTTGACCATGACCATCCACAAACCATGCTGGTATATATAGGTACAATAATCAGCCGTATTCCGGTAGCTGTCACCCTCCTTGGGATTGGACGGATGGGATGCGAACTCACCAAGGAAGGTGATGCTCTCTCCTTTCAGTTCACGCCCGTCAAGAAGCATGTCCCAGTCTTCGTTAACCTCCCAGTCGGCAGGTTTTCCGGCAAGATAATAACCACCGTCCTTCTTTCTTAGGAAATTACCACCTTTAACACGCAATATTCTGATGGGAGGATTGGATGTCTCCACCTTGGATAAAAAGACACAGTTGGCAAGAGTAACCATTGTATTGGCACTATATGGTGTGTTGGCGGATTCCCAATGACCGCCACCGACTACAGACAAGCCCGGTTCGCCTTTCTCGCCTTTAGCTGAAGAAACGAGCCAGTCCGGGTTATTCTCGGACGGTTCGGAAGTGGTGCCATTTTCATTGACACAAAGCCATGTGGAACCGTTATGAGGAACGCGGGAATAATATGCATACTTCCTGCCCGACTCCCATGAGGGGTAGTCTATCGGCACACGCACGCTCTGGCCGGTGATCTCGTCCACTTGGAAGATAAGCCCGGTCATGATGATATCCTGCAATACTGCCGAGAACCTGTCGCAGTTGATCCCGTTGATGGTCATGCCCTTCTTCTTGCCGAACCAGCTCTTCATCTGTGCCGGCTCCGGGTCCCAGGTGTTGGCATCGTCTACAAGGGTGATGCAGCAGTTGCCGTCACGCACGTCTATGATGATATAGGTCTGACGCTCCTTGTCGGTGAAATTGCCCGTCTGTCCGAGACGCATCTCGTTATGGGGGACGAACTCATATCCGGGACGCGGAACCATCACGAATGTCTTCTCATCGTAATCTGCGGAAGTGATACGGTACTGTACCTTTCTGAAACCGGCAAAGTCACCGGTAGTGACGCTTTTGTCATGCCAGAAGCCCAAAAGGATATCGTCCGGCTTCTGTCCCAGCGGTACACCATCCTCCAGATCGGGGGTGACAGTATAGCTGCCGTCACTGTTGGCGACAAAGCTTTTTATCTTCAGCCCTCCGCCGGGACTGATGGTATTATATCCCTCAAAATAGGTCTGACGGTTGAAACGAAGTTCGGGAACACTCAGGGAGCTGCGCAGGACCAAAGCCTCCAGCTCAGCACGGGCGTCCTCACCGATGTAACCTCCTGAAATGCCGGTGACGAAATCACCGAACTTGGCGTATTTCTTAATGACGGTTCCACCTAGCAGGGAGAGGAGGAAACTGGTGCGTTCCTCCGTGTCCTTGCGCATGAACATGATCAACGAGCGTAATGCGGAATACACGTTATGGTCTGTCGCCGGGGTTGAGTCGTGGCTTCCAATCACATACACGCCGCTGCCACCACCGCCCGTATAGGTCTGTCCTTTCAGGGTAAGGCTCTCAACCTTCTCCTCCAGCTCGCCGATACGGGAATAGGCAGCCGTCTCACCAACGGTATAGACAGGCGAATCAAACGGGAAATCCAAGTTAAATTCAAAACCGATAATCCTTGACTGCCTTCCGTTATCGAAATAGGCTTTGTTAATAAGATTAACCTTTTGACCAATGCTGTAGAGGTTATGAATGCCGTCCTCGCGGTATGCGTCACCGGACATCATCGTGCAGTCGTAAGTACTCGGGTCAACCTTTGATTTGGAAGCGTATTTTTCCGTCTTGACCTTCAGTTCCTGTTCTGCAGCACCCACAAGCCCCAGTTCGGTTATTTTCGTGCTGTCCCAGCCGGATAGTACATATTCATCTCCATCCTGGGGAAAGAGCACATCGCCGGGAAGCGGTCTGCCGTAGTCCTCATTCCTGACTATCTCCCAAAGCTGTGCCTCAGGGTTCCATCCGCCATCCTCCAGCTTCTCCGGCTTTCCCTCAGGATTGAACTTCACGGCGAACTCCAGACCGTTGAGAAGCCCGGACGCGAAACGTATCCTCAGCTCCTGACCGGGGAGGATATATTTCTCAGAAAAGTTAACACCTGTATCCCTGAAACGGTAGGCATTCCATTTTTCCTCAGTGGTTGTGCCGTCCTCATTCTCCACCTTGTCCGTCACCTCGATGGTAGTAACATCCGACATGGTGCCCGTTCTTCGGGGATAGACTTCATCGAAGATAACCACCTGTTCAATGGCTTCCTCGGTGGTCATATTGGGATAAGCGTCTATGTACGGGGTTCCTTCGGGTAACATCAGCCTGCGCTGCACCACACCGTTCACAACCACGGTCTCATCAACCGGACGGTAGTTAGAAGGGATGTTCTTTGTCGAGCCGAAAGCATAGATTCTTGTCGCATAGGTGGACCGGGATTCAGATCGTGGCATTTCCTGCACGTTTTTCTCGATCTCGAAGTCCACCGCGTCGCCAAACTCACAACGCCCGAAATGGATTATATTCTCGGTTATCCAGCACTCACAGTCCCATTTCTTCGCCATCTCAAAACAGGCATCAAGGATGTTGATGTTCTCATAAGACATCAGTTGTGATTTGTTCTCTACCGTACTGTCAATGGAGAAAACAAAATCCTGTCCTTTGTATGTGTAACCAAGAGCTTTCAAATTTCTAAGGACTATACCGGCTTGTACGTCAAGCGGGGCGGTCAGGTTCCAGGACGCCTCCTGTCCGGCCGTTTCCGGGGTATATTTGAAGATTTTGTTTTTCCATTTCCAGTAGTAGGCGTCAAGTCTTAATTCGTAATCGTAGCCGGCGGTATTGGTGTTGAATGCGGGCTTCTGCAAGTCGCACACCTCGAACAATCCGAAGTTACATTCCACGTATGAGCCAAGTTTGAAATATATGGGATTATCCAAGGAGAACTTTAACATGATGTAGTCCTCCTTCATCAGAGTGAACTTACGCTTGCAGCCTTCATTGATCAAAGTTGTAAGCTGGATAGCACCGGATATGTCTTTGATGTCGATTTGTTCCATGTCTTCAAAGTTCGGGGATAAAAAAAAGAGTGCCCAATTTTGAGCACTCACATACACGACAATAAAACCAATGTCGTGAATTAGCTTCTGTTTGCCGGATTTGGCTCATTAAACTTGGCTGAAATTTTTCCGAAAGTTCGGTTTAAACTCTGTGCGTAAGTGACACTCTTGCCAGTATAAATAAGATGGTAAACCTCGCTACTATTAGCAGGAATCTGAATATCAACCGCACCTTTATACAGCTCATCAAAGAAAGCTTTCTTCTTTGCTTGATAATCAGACTGAGAATTACCCTCGATAGTGAACGAAAGAGTTATTTCCCTCTCATCGACTTTAGGATTATTGATTATTACCCGTTTCCCATGTTCAAGTCGGCTTTTGTTCTCAATAAAATCCTTCATGGGAGCGGATGCCCCAATAACATCAAGAAACCCCTCTCCCATTCTCACACCCCATGTTGTATAAGCGTTTTCGCCATTAATTAATAATTCATCCATAGACTATAATTTTGCTGTATTCTTTTTAACTTCTGCTATATCTCTTTGCATCTGTTGAATAGGTTTGACGATTGCCCCTGTATTTTCTGAAATCTGTACCAATTCAAGATAGGATTGCGCTATCAAATCCCGCGTATCATCAGCAATATTTCTTGTTTCCGTATCTATGGAAAGTAGAGCATCTGCTTTTACTGTTAGTAGATTAAGTGATTGAGATTGAATAATATTCTGATTCTTTATTTCTTCTCCTGCAATCTGCAATGCTGTAAACCTACCGCTTAGTTCTCCTGCATCTTCATGTGTCATTTCAGTGCCGAACCCTCTTGATGAAGAAGATTGGGAATAGAACTCCTGTGAAATCTTGTCATATCCGGTTGCTGCGGCAAGCTCGTCACGGAGCTTCATGGCTTCGTCCACCATTTCGTTCCAACCCATAAAATCACCGTCACCATTCAGCAGTTTATCCATTTCATCAGAATCCAATGTACCGTCATTTTTCATGGAATTGCCGAATCTGTCATACCATGCTCTCAGCTTGTCACTAAACTGTTCACCAATGGCATTTGACAGCATCGCCTGCATGAAATATTTGGATATGTCATCAGCAAAATCCTCCGCACTCTTTTCCATATCCATCAGACTGCTTATAAAACTGTCATACATGGAATCGAATGACATTCCGATCAGGCCTTCATAAAGACTGTCGGTCAGTTCTTCCAGTTTTCCTGCCTGCTCTATATAATCATCCAGCTTGTCGGTAACACGCTCACCGTAACCTCCCTTACCGGAAGATTCCATGATATCCCATAACCATACGTCCGACCGTAGAGCCTTCATCTGTTCGGGGGTCAGATTCCACAAGGAATCAGTGCCGGAGAAATCCTGCATACCGGTAGCTTTTCTTGCGTGTTCCAGCATTTCATCCGTCCATTTCAGATAATGCTGCCAGCTGCCGTGGCTCTTATGATATCCGGCTTGCTCCTTTGCTATTTGCAGGTAGTTTTTATTGACTTCCTCCTGATACTTTACAGCTTCCCTGTAAGATTCAACAGACTTCATTCCCTTGCTTGCCTTCATCTCGTCAGTCAGATCCTCAATGGCCGTTTGCAAAGTTTCATTCCTGTCCGTCAGCCTGTCTATCGTTTCCTGTACTTCCTTGGCGTTTCCACCTATTCCAAACAGGGAGTTGAAGCCTCCGAATGAGATCGCGTTCAGGATGTTTCCTATGCCGTCCCTCAATGACCTGCCGATTGTGACAAACAAATCCCCTGACAAGACATCACCGATAATTCCACTGACCGCGTTCAGAACAGCATCAAGCAGACCACCGACAAGATCACTCAATCCGTCTTTGAGTACGTCAATGATGGACAAAATCCATCCGACAATGGGGACCTCCTTAAGAGATTCTGACGTTTTTCCTATGACATCCTTGAATCCGTTCACGGTTTTGATAATTCCGCTATATGCGTTATACAATCCACCGGATGAAATCTGCTGCAAGCCTCCCAACAAATTTTCCATGCTTGCTTTCAGTCTGGTGGCGGTATCAGTCACATTACGCTGGGCCTGATTGGCGATATCCGTCTGTGTCTTCACATTGGCGGATGCAATGTCAGCATTCTGCCGTGCTATATCAAGGGCATTCGCTGTAACCTGCTTTTCTTCTTCTGTTCCACTCTTCTGTGCTTTGGCGTAATCATCCTGTGATTTCTTTAGTTTTTCCAAAGCGGCTGTTTCAATCTCTATGGCATTGATACGGTTTTGTTCGGCTGTATGATAGGCTTTTACATCCTCTCCAAGTTTCTTGAAGTTGACTCCACTTGTACCACCCAAAGACTTTTCCATCTGGCTGATGGCGTCAATCAATGATTTCTGGCTTGCCTGATCGGAGTTCTTGAACTTGTCAGTCCGTACATATTTTTTTGCTTCGTCCAAGGCAGGCTTTATCATGTCGGAAAACATGGAACCAAACTCACCGAACACAGTAACCCAATCTATATTGGCTTTTATGGCTTCTGTTTCCTTGTTCTGTATGGCAACATCACGTTGTTTCTCCAGTAACTTTACTTGTGCACTATTAACACCGTTTTCTTCCTGTGCTTTCCTTATTTTTTCCGCATACTCTTGGGCGATAGCCAATTTCTGCTGCTGGAACGTGCCATATTCTTTCAAGTAGTCGTTCAAAGCCTGTTGTTCGGCTTTCAGCTGTCCTTCAGTTACATCGGAAATATCTTTATCTCTCATACTTTCGGCATTGGTATAAGCTTCTGAAATTTTCTGTGCCTGCTTGTCGGTCAGCTTACCGTTACCGGCTTTGCTCCATTCTTCCTCCTGTTTTCTTATCGCATCAATCTGTTTCTGATAATCAAGGTCAATCTGTTTCAACTTCTTTTCCGTGCCTTCTCTCATCAGGTTGATTTCATCCTGTTGGTTCTGACGGTGAAGTGAAAGAAGTTGTTCGTCCAGCTTTTCCTGATTTTCCTTTTGCTTTTTTGCTAGATTTTCCTGTCTGGTCAGTGCGCTTCCAGTTACTCCGCCCAGCTCCTTGTATGTCTTTTCGGATGCATCCATCTTATCTTTGGCTTCTTTCACCTGTTTCGATGTAGCCGTCTGATCTTTGATTAATGCCTCATACCCTTTTTTCGCTTTCTCCCATTCGACTTTAGCATTTGCCAAATCCTCTTGATATGTAGTTTCTTTTGTTTCCTGTCTGTTCTCAACTTCCAATTGGGCATTGATTTCCGACAAGACATCTTTTCTTGCGTTTGCCAATTCATTCTTCAGGTCTTCGATACGCTGTGCCTGAACCTTCATTTCGAAACGGTTGTTCTCTTTCCTTGCTAGATTATAAGCCCATTCTGCACTTTTTATTTGTTGTTCCAAAGATTCGACTATAGCCTGTTTTGACTGTGTTCTGGATTTTGAAACCTCTTCATTATATGCCTTCCAAAACCCAGTCAAGTCATGTATATGACCTTTCTCATCGACATACTTCTTAAAGAGTGCAGGATATAGTTTCTCAATGTCTTTTAAGGCTTTAAGTTTAGTGGTCTCGGCTTCTACCTCGCTATTAATGGTGCTAACAAGACCTTCCAAAGTACGTTTCCGATCTTCTTCGTCCGTGTTGAGTTTTTCTATTTTCTTGTTGTACGAGTCCAAAGCACGTTCAGCAGATGTTGTGCTGTCGGATAATGCCCACATGGCAGCTCCAAGCCCACCGATAACGACAGTTAAAGCTACATAAGGATTGGTAAGCATTGCAGCGTTTAAAGCTAACTGCGCTTTTCGTGCTAATAAACGGGCATTGGTAAGTCCAATCTCCACAAGAGTATGTTTACTTTCGGCAGCAGTAACAAGCATCACTGCGGTCCGGTATGTACCATAAGTAACCACTAATCCAGCCAAGACCTTACCTACTGTTTCATAATTCTGAATCAACGAAGTTGTCATTTGAATACCGTCCATGATAACACTTTCCGACTTAGTTCCCAATTCGTTAAACACGGCATCCATCGCATCCTGCATCATAGAAAGCTGACCGTTTATCTCTTTTGAAGCGTTTTCGGACATCTGATAGAATCGACCACCAGCGGAAGTAGCATCTATAAATGCCTGCTGAACCATTTCTGCGGAAATAGCCCCCTTAGACATCTCATCTTTGAGGGTAGCGATAGACTTACCGGTCTTTTCAGACATGATTTGCAGAGGATTAAATCCTGCATTAATCATCTGATTGAGGTCTTGACCCATAAGTTTACCGGCAGCGGACATCTGAGAGAATGCCAAAGTCATAGAATTAAACTTTTGTGTGTTCCCCATAGAAACATCGCCAATAGCTTGTAGATAACGGGGAACTTTCTCGGCTTCAATGTTGAAACCAAGCATCATCTGCGTGGCTGCTGTTACATCAGAAAATTCCAAAGGTGAAACTTTAGCAAACTCACGAACTTGCGACATGAGTGCATCAGCTTTCTCTTTACTACCTAATAATGTTTGAATGGCTGTATCAGCAGCCTGGAACTCACCACGAACACGTATGATTTCAGAACCTAATGCCTTTAATACCCCGGCACCACCGATAACCGCCAAGGCTTTCTTCCAAGAAATAGCAATACCGTTGTTACTCTCTACGATTTCCTTAGCATTATCATTGTAAAGGGCGTATTCATCCCGAAGTTTCTTTACGGAAAGACGCGCTTCGGCTTGTTGTTGGGTTAATCCAAATAAAGCTGCCTTTTCTTCATCAAGAGCTTTGCGGGCAGCATTGTATTCTTCTAACTTGCTATTTGCTGATAACGGATTCCTTTTCAATGCTATACGATAAGCATCCCCAAGTCGTTTTACATCCGCTTCAATATCCTTAACTACCGCTTTTTGAGCAAGAATCTTCTCTGTGAATCCATTCACGGCCTGGGAAGCATCGAAGATTTTCCTTTTGAATCCCGTTTCCATCTCCGCTCCAGCTTTGGCTGCATTAGTCACCAACTCATCCAATCTTTGGTTGGATGCAGCAAGTTGGGCATTCAAAGCCTTGAAAGCAGCAGGAGACTGCGTGCCATCCATGCTCATTAACTCCTGCTTTAACTTCGCAATTTCATTACGAAGCCTTACAACTTCTTCCCAGTCGCTACCTACCTTAAAATATAATTTCGCCATATCTATTTCTTTTTCCTACGATTAGCTAATTCCTTACCGCTGATTCTATTCACCTTTTGACCACTTACGGTATGAAGTTTATCCCGTTGCATCATCAACAGATTCCTATAAGGGATAACCTCAAACACTTCTGTATAACTCAAATGAAGCGTGTCAATCAAATGGGCTATCTGCCCGAAGAACGTTGTGTTTCCTACTGTTTCGGTCTTGCTGCCAGCATCGACACGTTCCTCATCGAGCTGACACACTGAAAAGCCGAAATATCCATCATGGAGAAACAGGTTTCCAAGCCATTCTTAATTTCGTCAAAAGTCCCGTTTTCCAAAGCCTTAGCCAAGTCCTCACTGCCGCAGATGAAGCAGGAAACGCCTTTCAGCATATCTTCGGTTACTTCGGGAAGTTCCTTGATTGCCTCTACAATATTATCTCCCTCCATACCGACATTGGAGAAATGATGGATGGCACGGCAGATTATTTTGATAGTAGGCGGTTTGATGGTATAGGCCACTCCGCCTATCTCCACATTTTTGAAGTCCATTCCCAGCAGGGCATCGGACACTATTTTTGCTGCTTGATTCATATCTTTAAATTAAAAAGGCGGTGAGCAACCACCCACCGCCGTCCTGAAACAATCTGTTACCCTAAAACTTACGCTGTCAACGCATTGATGGCATCTTCCTCGTAGTTGTATTCAGAAGCCACCCCTGCTATCTTGGGAGTTTGAACCAACCCGCGGACTGCAATGGCGATTGCCTTGTCCGTATTCGCTTCACGGGCTACAATCTGGGCATTGGGGAAGATGAACCAGACGTCATCATCCGTCAGGCAGAAAAGCGCCTTGTTGATTATCTCTTTTGTCAGGGGGCGTTTCCAGCCTACCGCGACTTTGCTCCCTTCATCCCCGGTTTCAACCACGGAACCGCCCATGAGGGCAGCCTTGGTCTTCCAATCGTACTGGCCGATGGAGAAAGCCGGGGTAATGTCGCCGGGAGTCGTGTCATAACGGTAGTTCTGGCCGTTCAACTGGTTCTTGTACCCTGTGACAGACGCTTCCGTTTCTTCAATCTGCCACGTTTCCCCGTGCACGTTCAGGACTTCATCTTTGGCGGTGATGGCCGCTTGGATTAAAGTCTTGGCGATTTCGGGGGTGATGTCCGCCGTAATCTTAGAGATGTCGGCAAACAAGATTCTCTTAATTCCTACTGCTGAAATCATAATCTTATAGTTTTACATTTAATACTTCAAATAAAATTCTCACATTCACATAGTGGCACTTCAAAGCTGTATCCGCTTCCGTGCCAATTGATTCGATGGAGTAACGGTAACGGGTGCCGTCATAGGTGCTTACCACGCCGTCAAAGAGTTCCACAGCCTGCCTTTCAAGCGCATTCAGCCGGATGGTGTCGGCTTCATCCTCGCCGGGGTCGGGGACACAGAGGTTGACCTCGGCGAACGACTGCTTCCAATACTTGCCCGGCTGCTGCTTCTTGGCGTGGATGACAATCTTTTCGGACTTCAGCGCGCCCGTCAACTTCTTGCCGTGGGGGACGATGCCGATGCCGAAGGGCTGGCAGTCGCGGTAGAGTATGTTCGCTATGTCGGTGGTCGTTATCATTTTCCAGTCTGTTTTAGGTTGCTTTTGCCAAGTGGCTACATTGGCGCGGTCAAGTGGCTACCTTGTGCGTGCCAAGTGGCTACATTGCCTTTGCCAATGTCGGACTTTGTGCGTGCCTCGTGCGGACTTTGGCGGTGTCAATGTCGGACTTTGGCAAAAGCGGGATTTTTCATTCATAATTCTCCATTCAACCGTTTCTTCGCAAACAAGGCGGCGCCGCTCAAGACTTCAAACCCTTTGGATTCCACGTTGGACGCATAGTGATAACCTTTCGGCGATTGAGCGTCGTTATAGAGTGTCAAACCATCCTTATCTACATCGTACTTGTTGGACGTTCGCAAAGTGAGCGTGTGGTCTTCGTAATCGCCGTGTTCCTCTGCGTACTTCACGGCTTCATCGCCTACATCAATCATCTTCTTTTCCACTTCCCATTCTCCTTCATCGAAAAAAGAATCGACATCGGAAAGGTCGAAATCTACATCCATAATTCCGAGTAGTTAAAGTAGTTCGTACTCTTCACCGTATAAACCTCACCTTGCCCTCTCACGTTCTCACCGTCCATACAGCGGACTTCATCGCCAGCCTTGATAGTGATTCTCTTCTCGCACACCACATGATAATTCGGACGGTACACGGAGCCATTATCGGATGAGAACTCTTTGGTAGTGTTATCGTCACAACGGCACTTGCATACGTCCTGCCAGCTTTCACCACCAGTGCCGGGAATGGGTCTGCCAAACTCATCCCTTTCCATCGGGGTGATAACCTTTACCTGCAATATGTGGGGAGCGAATATCATAAGAAGGTTACTTTGGGTTTGTCCGTCAGTTCGTCTTTCAATCCGTACTGCTTGCACAGCCATGAGTAGTAGTCCTTGATGCCTTTGATGTCCCAAGACATGGAGAAACCGCTTTCACTGATTGAAGTGGCGCGAAGCAATAGAGAGGGGATGAACTTCGCAATCGCCACCGATACCCTCGTTTGGCAATCCTCGCCCATCTCATCCTCTCCGCTTATCTTCGCGTTCAGACACATATCCAAAAGGTCAGCTTCCGACAATTGGATGCCGAAGGCCTGAAACTTCTGTGATATGTATTCGTTTACCGTCATGCAATCTCGCTCAAATCGAAATTGGTAATCAAATCCGGGTTGGAAATCTGTGGAATCCACTCTGCCGTATACTCCATGTAGCGGCCGTTATTGTCGCGGTAGTTGGAGATAAGTATCTGCCCCTCTGACGGAACGTAAGTACGTCCCTGAACGGGGTCGGTCGCTTCATACGGGGTATGGTGGCGCATATAACCGATTTGGTCGGAAGGTAACAGAGTGATACGGTTGTCCGCGTAAATCTGCACGTTCTTTCCCGTCTGGTCTTTCACGTAGTCCTCCTTGATTTCAATGCGCGGCAAACCGATGCCGGTGAACACTTCGGAAGCCAAAGAAGAGGAAACCAATC
>ENA-UONV01000533-UONV01000533.1-human-gut-metagenome-genome-assembly--contig:-CS4-NODE-533-length-43090-cov-8.324155_pt1 | contig 43090 bp, 27 predicted proteins | sample MGYA00242461_ERZ724008 | MGnify/ENA metagenome assembly ERZ724008 | reverse complement strand
ACGACCGATTCCGAGGGCCGCTTCTCGTTCGACGTGCCGGCTTCCGCCCAAACGCTGGTATTCTCCTATCTGGGAATGGAGCCGGTGGAACAGCCCGTGGGACTCAACATGCATGTGGCTATGGTTTCGTCGGCGTCGGCGCTTGACGAAGTCGTGGTGGTAGGTTACGGTACCCAGAAAAAGGTAACCCTTTCGGGCGCTGTTTCCAGCATTTCAAACAAGGAGATCCTTACGACCAAAGGCCCGTCGCTGGCCGTCGCGCTGGCCGGTAAGGTTCCGGGTCTGCGAATCCGTCAGACCAGCGGTATGCCGGGCAGTTTCTCCACCAACATCAACGTCCGCGGCATGGGCACCCCGATGATCGTTATCGACGGCGTGGTCCGCAACGAGACGACCGAATTCCAGAAACTCAATCCCGAAGACATCGAGAGCATCACGGTGCTGAAAGACGCATCGGCCGCCATCTACGGTATCAATTCGAGCAACGGCGCCATTCTGGTGACCACGAAAGCCGGTTCCCAAGGTCCGCTGCGCGTGTCGCTCAACGCCAACTGGGGATTTTCGCAGCCTACGCAGCATACCAAGATGATGAATGCGCATCAGTATTGGGAGATCCGCAACGAAGACGGCGTCAATTCGGGCGGTTCGCCCTATTTCGCCACGCGCGAGGAGCTGCAGGCCGCTCAGGCCCTCCCGAACGTGGACTGGTACAACGAGGTCTTCAAGAAAGCTGCGTTCCAGCATCAGTACAACATCGTCGTAGAGGGCGGCAACGATCGCGTGTCGACCTATACGAGCGTCGGATACATGACCGACAACGGTCTGCTGCGTACGGGCGACATCGGCTACGACAAGTATTCTTTCCGCAGCGGCAATAAACTGAAGGTCAACAAATACCTGCGTGTGGACCTGAATCTTTCGGGATATACCGACCTGCGCAAGCAGCCCGGAACGTGGGACGACGCCTTCTTCTACCTGAACAAGGCCGTGCACGGTATCATTCCTTCAGAAACCGTATTCGCCAACAACAATCCGCTCTATTACAACCGTCCCCGGCCGCTCAACGACAACCCGGTGGCCTTTTCCGACCGCGACCTGTTCGGTTACGGCGAATGGCGTGACAAGTTCTTCCAGTCGTCTCTGGGCGTGACGTTCGATATTCCCGGCGTGAAGGGACTTTCGCTGAAGGCGCAGGCGGCCTATGATTCGAAGACTACGATCCGCACCCGCGTGCAGAAGCGTATCATGACCTACACCTATTCGGCGCTGGACGACTCCTACGCTCCTTCGGCAAACTACGATCCCAGCATTCAGGAGCAGGATTGGGATTCGTCGCGTCTCAATTTCCAAGGGTCGATCAATTACAGGAATACGTTTGCCGATGCGCATAACGTGAGCGCCGTGGCCGTATTCGAGACCCGCCGCGAGACCGGCCGCTACGTAAGCGCCAAGCGTTTCTATGACAGCGATCTTTTCACGACCGACAACATCGACCGCGCTCCCGTGAACGGGCAGCAGGCCGGCGGCAATACCAACGAATATACGTTCGTTTCGGTCGTGGGCCGTTTCAATTACGACTACAAGAGCAAGTATATGGTCGAATTCGCATTCCGCGAAGACGGCTCCTACCGGTATGCGCCCGACCAGCGCTGGGGCTTCTTCCCCGTGGTGTCGGCGGCATGGCGTCTGTCGGAAGAGTCGTTCATCAAGGACAACGTGCCGTTCCTGACCAACCTGAAATTCCGTGCGTCGTGGGGCCGTTCGGGCGAGGACGCCGGTAATCCGTTCCAGTATATTCCCGGTTATGTGGGCAGCGGAGGTTATGTGCTGGGAGGCGGCAAATATACCAACGGCTATGCCAGTTCGGGCCTGATGAACGCCAACCTGACGTGGGTTTCCACGGAAACCACCGACTTCGGTATGGACCTGACGATGTGGGACGGCCTGCTCGACTTTTCGTTCGACATCTACCGCCGCGACCGCGACGGACTGCTCGGAAACCGGCTGGGGGCGCTGCCCAATACATTCGGCGCCACCATGCCGCAGGAGAACCTCAATGCGGACCGCACCGAAGGTTTCGAGCTGATGATCGGCCACCGGAATTCGGTCGGCGAATTCCACTACGGAGTTACGGCCAACATGAACTTCAGCCGCTCGAAGACGACTTTTCAGGAGCGTTCGCCCTATCGCAGCAGCTGGGACCGCTGGAAGAACGGCAACATCGACCGCTACCACGATATCGGATGGGGATACGAGGTGATCGGCCGTTATCATAACTACGATCAGATCCGCAACGGCGTGATCGAAACCGGCGGCTACGGCAACTCGAAGACCCTGCCGGGCGACTACATGCACCTCGACCTCAACGGCGACGGCGTGATCAACGGCAACGACATGAAGCCGATGTTCTGGAACGGCCAGCCCAAGATGACGTTCGGCATCACGCTCTACGCAAGCTGGAAGGGCCTCGATTTCAACATGCTCTGGTCGGGCGCGGCCAAATATACGGCCAAGTACAACGAGGTGCTGGGCAATGTGCTGGCGCTCGATTCGTCGAACTCCCCGGCATTCTATTACGACCGCTGGCATCTGGCCGACGTCTACGATCCGAACAGCGCGTGGATTCCCGGTAAATATCCGGCTACCCGCCGTACGGACGCCGACAACGGCGCCAACCGTCTGGAGAGCAACATGCAGCGTATCAATGCGGCCCACGCCCGTCTGAAGAACCTTGAGCTGGGTTATACGCTTCCGGCCAAACTGCTCCGCGGTTCGGGCATCTCCAAGCTGCGCTGCTACATCAACCTGACCAACCCGCTCGTAATCTGCAACAAATATCTCAAGGAGTTCGACCCCGAAATCTCCGATGGCAACGGATTCCAGTATCCGCTGCAGAAGTCTTACAATCTGGGTGTAAACATCACTTTTTAACTGATCGGACATGAAAAAGATTAAATATTTGATTATGGGTCTCGTAACGGTTTTCGGGGCAGCGTCCTGCGCCGATTTCCTTGAGGTGGAACCCAAAGACCGCGTAACGGGCAATGCCCTGCTGTCGAGCGACGGAGGTATCAATGCCTATATGGCCGGACATTATTACAACCTGCCTATCGAAGATTTCCGCTACGATTTTACCGGCGGAGGTTATAACGTCGGTCGCTGCGACGGCGGCAAAACCAACATGATGTCCGGCCCCGAAGCGGTGCACAGCGAATGGGGCGACGTCGCCAGCCAGACCGACCGTTTCGGAAACTGGGAGGCGCTTTACAAATACATCCGCGGATTCAACGAACTCAAGGCCAATATTCCGCTGATGAAGCCTTCGAATCCGGCGACTATCGATCAGGTGACGGGCGAGTATTACTTTATGATGGCCTATACCTATTTCGCGCTGGCCCGCCGTTACGGCGGTGTGCCGCTGATTACCGAGGTGCAGGAGTTCAACGGCGATTACGACGCCGTCAAGGTGCCGCGCAGCACGGAGGTCGCTACGTGGAAATTCATCCTCGAAATGTGCGACAAGGCGGCCGCGAGCCTGCCGGACGCAACCACGCAGGAGCGGGCCAACAAATGGACGGCTTATGCGCTCAAGTCGCGTGCGGCGCTGTACGCCGCTTCGGTCGGCAAATTCTGGGACCGCAATGGTGCGATGCTGACGGGTGAGGCTGTGACCGAGAAACTCGTGGGCGGCTTCACCGATGCCGACGTGAAGTTTTTCTACGAGGAGTGTATCAAGGCTTCGGCCGAGGTGATTCGCAGCGGCAAATTCTCGCTGTACGGCGAAAATCCGGCGTCGCTGGACGAGGCTGCGCAGAACTACCACAAGATTTTCGTGGAGGGCAAAGGTATTTCGGAGGTGATTTTCCTGCGCGATTACGTCTATCCGGGTATCGCCCACAATATGGGTAAGTGGCACGAGCCGAACCAGCTGGCGGTAGAATACGGCGGCCGCTGCTGCCCGACGCTCGATCTGGTCGAGTCGTATGCCGTTATCGATCCGCAGACCCGCATGGGAACTTACGACGTCAAGCTGGTCACGACCAACGACGGAAACGAGAATTATGCTACGAACGGCTTCAACCCGAACGTCGATTACAAACAGTACGATGATTTCGCAACGATCTTCGCCAACCGCGATCCGCGTCTCTATGCGTCGGTGATCCTTCCCAATACGCAGTGGGGCGGTCAGACGATCCTTATTCAGGGCGGTCTGCGCAAACAGGACAAGTCGGTCGTATGGCAGGCCAATGACAGTTATGTTTTCGACGGCGTCACCTATTACGGCAAGGGGGATTCCGACGAAGGACGCTATTCGGGATGGGTGGACAACCGTGCCAACGGCACCCGTTCGGGCTTCCTGCTGAAGAAGTACCTCAAGGGTTCGGGCGATCAGGTCTGGGATCAGGTGGTCACTCCCTTCGTCGATCTGCGCTATGCCGAGGTGCTGCTCAACTATGCCGAAGCCGTGGCCGAGAGCAACCTGCCCAATGCCGAGGGCGTGATAACCGCGCAGGAGGCGCTCAACAAGGTGCACCACCGGGCCGGCTTTCTCGACAATCTGGCTTTGACCTCCGAAAACGTACGCCGTGAGCGCAAAGCTGAATTCGCGCTGGAATACAACACGATCTGGGATTATTTCCGTCTGCGTGAGTTCCACACCATTTTCGACGGTACGTTCCGCCGCAGGGGACTCGTGCCCATGCTCGATTTCTCCGGCGGTGAGAAGAAGTACATCTTCGTGAGGGCGGAAGTGGAACCCGGAAACGCCCAGCACAAGTTCGAGCCGAAGGCCTATTACCGTCCTATTCCGGGAATCGGCGGCAACTCGTTGATTAATAACCCTAACTATTAACGGTCGATTCGATTATGAAAAACATGTTTAAATACGCCGCAGCAGCGGTGATCCTGTCCGCTTCGCTCGTGTCGTGCGAACTGGACAACTACGACGGGCCGAACGCCCAGATTTACGGCGAAGTGCGTGACAGCAAGACCGGAGCGTTGATCCAGCAGGACATCAACGGCACCAAGATCATGTACGAGGAACTGGGATTTGAGAATCCCGACCGCCAGCAGATGATCTTCAAGGTCAGCGGCGAATACCGCAACAACCTGATGTTCGCGGCCAAATACGACATCTATTTCGAAGAGAGCAACTTCGTGATTCCCGACCGGCTGGAGGGCTACGAGATCAAGCGCGGCGAAAACCGGCTCGATTTCGAGGTGCAGCCCTACATCCGCATTTCGAACGCTTCGATCCGCAAGGAGGGTTCCGAGATCGTGGCGACTTTTACCGTGACGCCCACCGTGGACAGCAACGTGCGCGCCGTCGGGCTTTTCGGCCATATCGACTACATCGTCGGGGACAACTATGCGCATGCCCGCGCTACGCAGAATGTGAACGAATCGTTCAAGGATACGGGGCGTGTCTTTACGCTGCGGATGGACGCTTCGCCGTTCAAGGCCGGACAGGCTTACTACTTCCGTGTCGGCGCCGTGGTTGACGTGGCCAATGCCAAGTATAATTATGCGCCTTCGGTACGTCTGACTATCTGATGTTTGCGGGGAGGAGCCGCTTTTGAGGCCGCTCCTCCCCGTTTTTTAATAAATATTTCTTATGAAAAAACTACTTTATATCTGGACGATTCTTTCGTGCACGTCGCTTTTCGCGGCGGCGGGAACAATCTCGTTGGAGAACGACCGGATCGCAGCGACGTTCGATGCGAAGAGCGGCGCGCTGGTCGGACTCGTCAATAAGGCTTCGGGCTGGAAAATCATGGACCGGGCCGTGCTGGGGCAGTCCTTCGAGCTGCTGCTGCCGCTTGAAGGCAAGGAAATGACCGAGCAGGACTATCGGTTCAACGTCGTGAAGGGTATCGAACAGCAGGCGCCCGTCGTCGAGCGTTCGGGCGACCGTATCGTCTTCACATGGAGCAACCTGAAATCGCCCCATCTGGCGGAGCCTGTCGATGTCACTTTCCGCGGGGAGGTCCGGCTGACCGACACGGGGCTCGAATACGGCGGAGAGCTGATCAATGACAGCCCGTATCCGGTCGAGTACGTCTCGTGGCCCTGCATCGGCGAGGTGTCGGTGCCCGACAAGAGCCAGCCGCTGCACCACAGTACGCGCAGCGACCAGCGCGAGTTGTTTCCGCATCACTTCAACCAGCACGGTTATTGGGGCGTGGATTATCCGACTTCGACCTACGAACTGCCCGAACGCTCGTACCTGCAGGTCAGCAACCGCGATCAGGGATTCATGTTCTACACCCGCGATGCCGCGCCGCGCTACATGGTCATCACCTCGTTCGAGCTGATTCCCGGTTTCGAGATTCGCAGCGTCAATCCCTACGAGGACGAGATCGACGGCGAATTGGTCCGCATTCAGTTCAAGTCCAATCAGGTCGTCTACAACAAGCCCGGCGAGCGGACGACGCTCGATCCGGTGCGTCTGGCCCCCTATGCCGGTCCGTGGACGGCGGGTGTGGATATTTATAGGAAGGACCGCGCGACCGACGATCCTTCGACGGCGCCCGCATGGCTGCGCGAGCCGCTTACGTGGTGGAAAGTAGGTATCGGCAGCGGCGACGACCTGCTGCGTTATGCGCGTCAGGCCGTTGAACAGGGTGTCGATGTGCTGCAGGTGCGCGGCTGGTACCGCGGCACCGATGCCGGCCGGATCGAGCAGGTCGCCGGTCTGGACGAGGCGATTGCGGCCTGCCGGGAACTCGGCGTGCGCGTTGTGCTGGAGACCAACTGGTACGAGGTCAATACGCATATGAAGGCTTATGCCGGGAAGTACGAGCCTTTCGTGATGAAGGACCCCTTCGGCTGGGCTTACAACCGTTCGCTGCTCTGTCCGCTCGCACCCGAATTCCAGCAAATCGTAAAGCGCGAGTGGCTCTCGCTGCCGGCGCTGCGTGCCGCCGACGGCTATCTCAACAACGATCCGAACCATCGTGACAAGACGTTTTTCTGCTTCGACGAGAAGCACGGCCACCGCGCGGGCGAAGCCACGGCCAACGGCGTGCTGAAGCTGGACCGCGAAATAGCCGAAGCCGTAAAGGCCGACGGTGCGAAGGCCGCGCTGGGCTTCGGATTCCTTGACAGCCAGCAGGCCTTCTATGACGGCTACTCGCTCAACGCTTCCGAAGGCGAGTGGGCCAAACGCCGTTACCTCGATCCGTTCACGCCGGTAATCGCCAGAGCCGAGGTGCGCCGCGCCCGCCGCGATATGAATCAGGCGCTGCTGAACCGCTTCAACATCGCCTTCGACCTCAATTTCCACGGCAGCCAGTTGGAAGACTATCCCCATATCGCCGAATACGGCCGCCGGATCAAGGCGCTGCGCGAGCGTTATGCCGCGGAACTCTGGAATGCGGAGTTCGTCGAGCGGCAGGGGGCGCAGGTGAACGGTCCCGACCTGAGTTATTCGGTATTTGCCGGCCGGAACGGCAAGCGCGCCGTCGTTGTGGTCAATATGGGCACCGAACGGGCGTCGAAGGCCGAGGTGACGCTTCCGGGCGCTTCCGCCATGGCCTACGCTTCGCCCGAAGACCCGGCGCAGAAAACCTTCGGCGGCAGTGTCGAGATCGCTCCGCAGTCGGCAGTCGTGATTTTTGAAAAGTAAACCCCGATATACCATGAAGAGATTATTTTTGATACTGCTCGCCCTTGCCGCTGCGACGGTTGCTGCCGCCCGGCAGACATATACGCTGGAAAACGACAGGATGCGGGCTGAAATCGACCTTGCCAGCGGTGCGCTGGTCGGCATGCAGAGCAAGCTGACGGGCTGGAAAATGCTGGAGAACGCTGCGGTCGGCCGGGCGTTCGAGGCCAATGTCAAACTTGCCGACGGACGTTTTTACGTCATCAACGAATCATCGCAGGAGCGTCCCGAAGTGAAGATTTCGGGCAACGAACTGACTTTTGTGTGGAACGGCCTGAAGGCGGGTTCCGAGAAACTGGACATCGGCTTTCAGGGCCGTATCTGCCTGACCGACGAAGGTCTGGTTTACAGCGGCACGCTGGACAACGCTTCCGATGCTGTGGTCGAGCAGCTCACATGGCCCTTCATGGGCGAAGTGACCGTGCCCGAAGATACGCAGCGGATGCTTTTCCAGTATTTCACCTACACCAAGTTCAACACCGAGGAGCTCTATCCTCGCGAGGCCGGCACGGGCTGGAGCAACCTGCCCGAACATGCGTTTACGCTGGTTCACAACACCAAGCAGGGGCTTTATCTGTCGAGCATGGACCACAAGCTCGACGAATATATCCGCTGCATTTACGAAACCCTGCCCGACGGGGATTATGCCGCGCAGGCCGGGGCCGCAACCTCGAAACGCGGAAACGGCGAACGCAACCTGATGCGTACGCAGATCAAGGCCGCGCGCATGCTTTATCTCCAGCCGGGAGAGAGCCGCAACCTTGTTCCGGTCATTATGACCCCCTATGCGGGTACTTGGCACAAGGGTGCGGATATCTACAAGGCATGGCGGAAGACGTGGTTCGTGGAGCCGCACCGCGCCGCATGGCTCGACGAGGTCAATACGTGGCAGCAGCTGCAGATCAACTCGTCGGAAAGCCGCATTAACTTCAAGATCAAGGACCTGCCCAAATACGTGGACGAGGCCAAACGCTACGGCGTCAATGCCATTCAGCTCACCGGCTGGTCTTACGGCGGTCAGGACCGCGGCCTGCCCAACTTCTCGATCGACCCCCGTCTGGGTACGACCGAAGAGTTCCGAAAGGTGATCGCGGACGCCCAGAAGAAGGGGGTGAATATCCTGCTCTTCACCAAATTCACGTGGGCCGACCTGACGACCGAATACCACGAGAAGTACCTGCCGCACCGTGCGATCAATGCGTCGCTCGATCCCTATGTGCATCCGGGGTACAACTACAACACCTATACGCAGTTGATCGGCGTCAATACGCGCCGCTTCAGCATCCACTGTATGATGGACGATGAGCTGCGCAGCATGCTCCATACCGAGTTCCAGAAATGTCTCGACCTCGGAGCGGCGGGCATGGTGTACGACGAAAACCAGCACCATGCGGGCGCCATGCTCTGCTTCGATCCCAACCACGGACACCGGGTGCCCGGATTCAACTATCAGGGAGCCGACAAGCTGGGCCGCGAATTCTACGAGATGTGCCAGAAGTCGAACCCCGACTTCCTGATGGTCGGCGAGGGGTGCTACGACCTGCAGTCGCAGTATTACGGCACCTACACGCGCGCCGACTACTGGCATGAGCCGGTGCTGCGATACATCGACCCGACTGTCCCGATCGCCTGCGCCGTGATCGACCACAACGACCTGAACCACGTCAATATGTGTCTGGCCGACCGCTATGCCGTCAGCTACGAGGTGCGCAACTTCAAGGGGCATCTGGGCGAATTCCCGCGCGTGATGGCTTACGGCCGCAAGGTGGACAACCTGCGCAGGCGTTATGCCGACTTCCTGTGGAGCGGCGAGTTCCTCGACGTGCTGGGTGCGACGGTCAGGGGCGACAATATCCGCTATACGGTGTTCAGGAACCTGAAAAACGGCAAGAAGGCCGTCGTCGTCTACAACGTCGATACCAAAAAAGCGAATACGGCGAGCATAAGCATCGACGGTTCGTCCGCGCCGCTGGTCATGGCTTCGCCCGAAAAGCCCGCGCCCGCGAAGTTTACGGGTTCGGTGACGTTAGGTCCGCAGTCGGCGGTCGTGATTATGGAAAAATAAATTGTTCCGGACCGGAAAAGGGGAATAGTGCCGTGTGCGGATAACCGCATGCGGCACGGTTCCGGTCCTGACACTATCAACGGAAAACAAGACATACTTATGAAAAACAAATTGTCGGCGGTGCTGTTTGCCGCTGCGGCGCTGCTGGGGTGTGCGGGATGCGGCTCCGCGGAAAACGGGTCCGCCGGAGAACCCGACCAGCGGGTTTTCGGATTCTATTACAACTGGTACGGAAATACCGAGGTCAACGGCAAGGAGGTCCACTGGGGCCACGGCGTGATCGGGAACAACAGCTACGACGGCCCTGCCGATTACATTCCCGGCGTGGATAACATCGCGGCCAATTTCTACCCCGAACTGAAAAACTACAGCAGTACCGATCCCGCGACCGTCGCGCGCCATGTGGAGATGATGGCCAAGGCGCGGATCGGCGTCGCGGTCGTGACGTGGTGGGGCGACAACGATTTCGGATCGCCGGCCCTGCCCGTGCTTTTCGACCAAGCGGCGAAGCACGGCATGAAGGTCTGCTTCCATATCGAGCCTTACCATGACCGCAATCCCGAAAACCTGCGCGCCAATATCGCCAAACTGCTCGGACGCTACGGTTCGCATCCGGCGTTTTACCGCATGGACGGACGCCCCTGCTTCTTTATCTACGACTCCTACATCACGCCGGCTTCGGAGTGGGCGCGTCTGCTGCAGCCCGACGGCGATCTGACGATCCGCGGCACGGAACTCGATGCGGTGATGATCGGACTCTGGGTCAAGGAGCATGAGGAGGATTACTTCACCGAGTCGGGCATGGACGGGTTCTACACCTATTTCGCCGCGACGGGCTTCACCTACGGTTCGACGCCCGCCAACTGGAAGAAGATGCAGGCGTGGGCCGAGCGCAACGGCAAGGTGTTCATCCCCTGCGTCGGACCGGGTTATATCGACACCCGCGTACGTCCGTGGAACGGCTCGACGACCCGCGACCGCGGGAACGGAAAGTATTACGACGACATGTTCGGCGCGGCCGTCGCCAGCGGTGCGCCCTACATCGGCATCACCTCGTTCAACGAGTGGCACGAGGGAACGCAGATCGAGCCGGCCGTGCCTTTCAGCTGCGACGCTTTCACTTACCTCGATTATTCGCCGTTGGCGCCCGACTACTACCTGACGCGGACCGCATACCTGATTTCGAACTGGAAAAAATAGTCCTATGAAACATCTTCCGATGCTTCTCCTGCTCTGCTGTCTGGGGGCGCTCCCGGCGGCGGCCTCTTCCGGAGATTTCGATCCCGTCGAGCTGGTCAATCCGCTCATGGGCAGCCAGTCCGTGCATCAGTTCTCCGCCGGAAATACCTATCCGGCGGTGGCCACGCCGTGGGGCATGAATTTCTGGACGCCCCAGACCGGCAAGATGGGCGACGGCTGGGCCTATACCTATACCGACACCCGTATCCGGGGCTTCAAGCAGACGCACCAGCCCTCGCCGTGGATCAACGACTACGGCCAGTTCTCGCTGATGCCCGTCACCGGCACGCCCGAATTCGACGAGGAACGCCGCGCGAGCTGGTTCGGTCATAAGGCCGAGACCTCCAAACCCTATTATTACAGCGTTTATCTGGCCGAATACGACGTGGTTGCCGAAATCACGCCGACGGACCGTGCCGCGGTCTTCCGCTTCACCTTCCCCGAAGGCGACGACTCCTATGTGGTGGTCGATGCCTTCGACAAAGGCTCCTGTGTGAAGATCGAACCCGAAAAACGCCGGGTGACCGGCTACACGACCCGCAACAGCGGCGGTGTGCCGGACAACTTCCGCAATTGGTTCGTCGTCGAATTTGACCGCGACTTCGAATACACCGCGACCTTTGCCGACGGAGAGCGTTCCGAAGCCCTCGAACAGCAGGCCGGGCATGCCGGCGGCATCGTCGGCTTCAGGACCCGCCGCGGCGAGCAGGTGACGGCGCGCGTCGCGTCGTCGTTCATCTCGCCGGAACAGGCGCTGCGCAATCTGCAGGAGGTCGGGGAGCGCGGCTTCGACGAGGTCTGCGCCGCGGCGAAACAACGCTGGAACGATGTGCTGGGCCGCATCGAGATCCGGGAAGGCGACTTGGACCATCGGCGGACTTTCTATACGTGTCTCTACCGCTCGACGCTGTTTCCGCGCAAGTTCTATGAATTCGACGCGCAGGGACGGCCCTGTCACTACAGCCCCTACAACGGCGAAGTGCTGCCCGGCTACATGTATACCGATACCGGATTCTGGGACACGTTCCGCTGCCTGTTTCCGCTGCTCAATCTGGTTTATCCCTCGGTGAACCGCGAAATTCAGGAGGGGTTGGTCAACGCCTACCGCGAAAGCGGGTTCTATCCCGAATGGGCCTCGCCGGGGCACCGCGACTGCATGGTGGGCAACAACTCGGCTTCGGTCGTGGCGGACGCCTATCTGAAGGGCGTTCGCGTCGAAGATACGGCGACGCTCTATCGGGGACTCGTGGACGGAGCCAATAAGGTGCATCCGTCGGTGCGCTCGACGGGCCGCTGGGGATACGATTACTACAACCGGCTGGGGTATGTGCCCTATGACGTCGGGATTCGTGAAAACGCCGCCCGTACGCTCGAATACGCTTATGACGACTGGTGCATCTACCGCATGGCCAAGGCCCTCGGCCGCCCGCAGGAGGAGGTGGAGCTTTACGCCCGGCGCGCCCGGAACTACCGCAATCTGTTCGATTCTCAGACCGGGCTGATGCGGGGCCGCAACGCCGACGGCAGTTTCGCCGAACCTTTCTCGCCGTTCAAGTGGGGCGACGCCTTCACCGAGGGCAACTCGTGGCACTACACATGGTCGGTGTTTCACGACCCGCAGGGGCTTATCGACCTGATGGGCGGCAGGGAACGGTTCGCCGGGATGCTCGATTCGGTATTCGTCGTGCCGCCGGTTTTCGACGAGAGCTATTACGGCAGCGTCATCCACGAAATTCGGGAGATGCAGGTGATGAACATGGGCAATTACGCCCACGGCAACCAGCCGATTCAGCACATGGTTTACCTCTACAACTATGCGGGGCAGCCGTGGAAGGCGCAGTATCGTCTGCGGCAGGTGATGGAGCGGTTCTACTCGGCCACGCCCGACGGCTACTGCGGCGACGAGGACAACGGACAGACTTCGGCGTGGTATGTCTTTTCGGCGTTGGGATTCTATCCTGTATGTCCCGGTTCGGATCAGTACGTGCTCGGATCGCCGCTGTTCGAAAAGGCGGTCGTCCACTATGAGGACGGGCGGCGGACGGTCATTGCGGCCGCCGGCAACGGACCGGGCCGCTGCTATGTGAAGTCGTTGAAGATCAACGGACGCGACTCCTCGAAGAACTACCTGACGCACGGAACGCTGACCGCAGGCGGAAAACTCGAATTCGGCATGTCGGACCGTCCCGATCTCTCGCGTGGTACCGCTCCGTCGGATGCGCCCTATTCGTTTTCTTCGGAATTCTGACCGGTCGCCGGGGCCGGGTTCCGGCTCCGGCGCTACTGGTTCTTCTGGGAGTCCGACAACACCTTTTTCCGGTACTCGACCGGGGACATGTTGATGACCTTCTTGAACTGTCTGTTGAAATTCGAAAGGTTGTTGAACCCCGATTCGTAGCAGATCTGGAGAATGTTGTAATTGTCTTCGAAAAGCAGTTTGCAGGCGTGCCCGATACGCACTTCGTTGACGAATTCGATGAACGTCTTGTGCGTGCGCTCCTTGAAATATTTGCAGAAAGCCTGCGGCGTCATGTTGGCGATTCCGGCGATGTCCTCCAGCGAGATGTTCTCCTTGTAGTTGATGGTGATGTATTTGAAAACCTTGTTCATCCGCTTGACCTTCTCTTCGTTGAGGACGTTGTTGAATCCGTAGGAGGAGAGGACTGTGTGCTCCTTGGCCGAGAGCCGCTGCAGCAGTTCGAGCAGCGCCATGCTCCGGTCGAACTCCTTCATGTGGAGCATGGCTTCCATCTCCTTGCCGATGCGCGCCGTTTCGCCGTCCTTGAAGCAGAGTCCCAGTTCCGATTTTTTCAGCAGCTCGTTGATCTCGGCGAAGGGCGCCAGTTCGAAGAACCCCGCGCCGAAAACGCTTTTCGGGAAGTGGATCACCACCTGATAGTCGGTGTCGGTCCCGACGGGCGCGCTCCGTTTGTTTACCAGCCAGTTGTGGGGCAGGTTCGGCCCCAGCAGCAGGATTTCCATGCCGCCGATGCCGCCGAAATGGCTTCCGACGTGCTTGATGCCGTTGTCCATGCGGATGAACACCAGCTCGTATTCGAGGTGGATATGCCACGGAACATGGACGTTGTAAAAAAACTCTTTCTTGATGTTGTAGAGCGATTTTATCAGCGGGACCTGTTCGTATTTCGGTTTCATGGAGCGGATGGTTGGTTATTAATTGCAAATATAGTATTTTATATTAAAATAGTATTACTTCTGGTTAAATTTATAGCTGTAAGGCCGGTGGAGGGTCTGTAATTTTGTAATACGTCCGTCATCCGGATAGACCGATATTAATTGATTTTACTGTTTGCCATGTTGAAAAACATACCATCTATATTGTCGCCCGAATTGCTGAAGATCCTCATGGAGATGGGGCACGGCGACGAAATCGTTTTGGGCGACGCCAATTTTCCCGCGGCGTCCACCGCCCGGCGTCTGGTGCGCGCCGACGGACACGGCGGTCCCGAAATACTCGAAGCCGTCATGCGGCTTTTTCCGCTGGACACCTTCGTCCCCCGGCCTGCGGCCCTGATGTCCGTCGTTCCGGGAGACGACTACACGCCCGAACTGTGGCCCCGCTACGAGGCGATAATCCGTGCCGCGGAACCCGGATTCGCCGGATTCGAGATGCTCGAACGTTTCGAATTCTACCGCCGCACGGCTCAGGCCTATGCCGTCGTTGCGACCGGCGAGTCGGGCCGTTACGCCAATATAATCCTCAAGAAGGGAATCCTCTGACGGGGAGCCTTCCGATCAATCTGCCAACCTAAAACTACCGATTATGAAAATGTATCTGTTTTTTGTCTGTCTCGTCGCGGCGATGGGCGGACTGCTCTTCGGATTCGACACCTCCGTCATTTCGGGGGCCATCGAATTCATGCAGTCGCCCGAAGTCTTCCACCTGACGCCGCTCGAAAAGGGCTGGGCCGTGGGGTGTATTCTGATCGGCTGCATGTTCGGCGCGGGATGCGCCGGCAAGCCCAGTCAGGTATACGGCCGCAAGAAGATGCTGCTCGTGACCTCCGTGATCTTCCTGCTTTCGACGCTCGGCTGCGCGTTCGCCGTCAATTACACGACGTTCGTCGTCTTCCGCATGATCGCCGGCGTTTCGGTCGGCGCGGCTTCGATGCTTTCGCCGCTCTACATCTCGGAGATCGCCCCGGCGCACCTGCGCGGACGCATGGTGTCGCTCAACCAGTTCGCCATCTTTTCGGGGCAGGCGCTGGCCTTCGTTTCGAACCATCTGCTGGTCGATGTCGGCGGCGTGGACAACTGGCGGTGGATGCTGGGCGTGATGGTCGTGCCCTGCGTGCTGTTTCTCGTCTGCCTGCTGTTCGTGCCCGAAAGTCCCCGCTGGCTGGTCACGAACCGCTATGACGACAAGGCGTTCAGGGTGCTGAGCCGCATCAGCGGCCCGGAGACGGCCCGCGCCGAGCTGGACGAAATCCGCTATTCGGTGGGACACGGCGTCGAAGGGACGTTCCGCGAGCTTTTCAGGGGGAAGATGTTCAAACTGCTGCTGATCGGCATCATGCTCTCGGTATTCCAGCAGGTGACGGGCATCAACGTGATGATGTATTACGCCCCCGACGTATTCAAATCGACGGGCATGGGCAATGATTCGGCGATCTACTATACGATGATAATGGGGATGGTCAATCTGATCTTCGTGACGGTTTCGATCCTGTTCGTTGATAAGGTCGGCCGCCGCAAGCTGATGATCTTCGGCCCTGCGGGCATGGGCTTTTTCATGTTCTGCATTTCGGTCGCCTATTTCACCGGCAACTTTACCGGGATGCTTCCGCTGCTGCTGATGATGGGGTATCTGGCCTTCTTCGCGCTGTCGCTCGGACCGATCGTCTGGGTGCTGCTGGGCGAGATATTCCCCAACCGGATCCGCAGCCGCGCCGTGTCGGTTTCGATTCTGGCGATGTGGGCCGCGAACTTTCTGGTGTCGTTTACCTTCCCGATCCTCAAGGAGAGTCTGGGCAGCGGGTTTACCTTCCTGATCTACGGCGTGATGTGCGTGGCCTGCGTGGTCTTCGTATGCCGCTGCATCGTCGAGACCAAGGGCAAGACGCTCGAACAGATCGAAAAGGAGTTTCTCGGATAAAAAGCGTCGGCTATGTTTCACGGTCATCTGTTGGGATTATACGAAAAGGCGCTTCCGGCCGAATGGTCGTGGGAACGCCGGCTGTCGGCAGCGCGCGAGCTGGGATTCGACTACATGGAGATTTCGATCGACGAGACCGACGGGCGCATGGCGCGCCTGTGGTGGAGCCGGGCGGAGCGCAAGGCGCTGCGGGAGCTGACCGACCGGCTCGACATGCCGATCCGGTCGATGTGCCTGAGCGCGCACCGACGCTTCCCGTTCGGCAGCGCCGATGCTTCGGTGCGCGGCAAGGCCCGCGAACTGGCCGAAAAGGCCGTGCAGTTCGCCGACGATCTGGGCATCCGTGTCATCCAGCTGGCCGGGTACGACGTCTATTACGAACCTCCGACCAACCGCAGCGCTGCGGCCTTTCTCGAAGGCATGGAGTATGTGGCCCGGCTGGGCGAACGCTATCAGGTCATGCACGCCATGGAGATCATGGACACGCCGTTCATGAACTCCATCACCAAGCATCTCTGGTACGAAGAGCGTATCCGTTCGCCCTATTACCGGGTTTATCCCGACTTGGGCAACCTTACGGCTTGGGGCAACGATATCGCCGCCGAACTGAAGAAGGGGATCGCCAGCATCGTCGCCATCCACCTCAAGGAGACCCGCCCGGTGACGGCGGAATCGTCCGGCGAGTTCCGCGGCGTGCCGCTGGGGGCGGGGACGGTGGATTTCGCCGGGGCGTTCCGCATTTTGCGGTCGCTGGGGTATTCGGGACCTTTCCTGCTCGAAATGTGGTCGGGGACCGCACCCGACGACCGTGCGGAGATCGCGCGTTCGCGGGCGCTGCTTGAAGAGGCCTACGAACGTTCGCTGCGGCCTTGAATTGTTTATCTCGTAAAAATCGGTTTATGAACTATTATATCGGTCTGGACAACGGCGGCACGCTCACCAAAGCCGCACTCTACACCTCCTCAGGCGAGGAGGTGGCCGTATGCTCCGCGGCCACGGAGATCGCCGTGCCGCACCCCGGCTATGCCGAGCGCGACATGGAGCGGATGTGGCGGACGAACTGCGACGTCCTGCGCGGGCTGCTCGTCCGGGCGGGCGTCGATCCCGCGGACGTCCGTGCCGTCGCCTGCTGCGGGCACGGCAAGGGGCTATACCTTTGGGGGCGTGACGGGAAACCCGTGCGTGCGGGGATCGTCTCGATGGACAACCGCGCCGCGGAATACGCCCGGCGCTGGGAGGAGGACGGCACGGCGGCGAAGGCGTTCGCCTTCAGTTGCCAGCGGGTGCTGGCCTGTCAGCCCGTGGCCCTGTTGGCGTGGCTGCGGGACAACGAGCCGGAGAACTACCGCAATATCCGCTGGGTGTTCGAGTGCAAGGATTACGTCCGGTTCCGCCTGACGGGCGAAGCTTTCGCCGAGGTGACGGATTATTCGGGCACGAACCTGATGAACCTGCATACGCGGGACTACGATCCGCGGCTGCTCGGACTTTTCGGGCTGGAGGCGGTTGCCGCCGCACTGCCGCCCCTGCGGCTTTCGACGGATGTCTGCGGCCGGATTACCGAAGAGGCAGCCGCGCTCACGGGCCTGAAGGCCGGAACTCCCGTGGTCGGCGGCATGTTCGACATCGACGCCTGCGCCGTGGCGGTGGATGCCGCCGACGAGGAGCGCGTCTGCATGATCGCCGGGACGTGGAGCATCAACGAATATATCAGCCCGGTCCCGGTGCTCGACGGCTCGGTGATGATGAATTCGCTGTTCTGCATTCCCGGCTACTACCTGATCGAGGAGTGCAGTCCGACCTCTGCGGGCAACAACGAGTGGTTCGTCAATACGCTGCTGCCCGAACTGAAGGAAGCGCTGGCGGGGGAGGGCGGCTCGGTGTACGACCGGCTCAATGCGATGGCCGCTTCGCTGCCCGCCGGCGAACGGTGTCCGCTGTTCCTGCCCTTTCTGATGGGTAGCAACGAGCAGCCCGGCGCGCATGCGGCTTTTGTCGGCGTCGAGGGGCATCACGGGCGCGCGCATCTGGTGCGGGGGCTTTACGAAGGGGTGGCTTTCAGCCACCGGCGTCATTTCGACCGCCTGACGGCTTCGCGCCGCACGCCCGTTCGGGTGATCCGGCTGGCCGGCGGTGTGGCCAATTCGGAGGTTTGGACGCAGATATTCGCCGACGTGATGCAGTGCCCGGTCGAGACCGTCGATGTCGGTGAGACCGGGACGATGGGCTGCGCCATGGCCGCGGCCGTCGGTGCGGGCGATTACCCCGATTTCGCTTCGGCGGCGGCTTCGATGGTGAAGGTCAGGCGCCGCGTGGAACCCGTGGCGGAGCATGCCGCGGCCTATGAACGGAAATATGCGCTGTACCGCTGCGCCGTCGAGTCGCTCGGACCCGTCTGGGAGCGGATGGCCGCATGGAAGGATAACGAATAAAAAACGGTAACGGCTTATATGGCTAAAAGTTATTATCTGCTGGATTCCTACGAGGATAAGATATCCAACCCCTGCCAAGTCGGCGGGATCGAGTTGTCCGAATTGTGCGGCGGTCCCGGCGACGGAGTGCGGATCGCATGGTTCAATACGGGCAGCGGACTGCGTTTCAAGGTCGTCATCGACCGCGGAATGGACATTGCCGACGCTTTCATGAACCAGTTCGGGCTGGCGTGGATAAGCCGTCTCGGCGTTGCGGCTCCCGATATCTATGCACGGAGCGGCAACAGCTGGCTTTACGGGCTGGGCGGAGGCCTGCTCGTGACCTGCGGGCTGGACCATGTGGGACCTGCGGCCGACGGTCCGCGGGGTTCGTTTCCGCTGCACGGGCGTATCGGCATGCTTCCCGCGGTGCTGGAATCGGTGGTGCAGCCCGATCCCCTGCGGGGCGAATACGGAATGAGCATCTGCGGCCGTACGCTCCAGACCACGGCATTGGGCCATCATCTCGAAATCCGGCGCACGATCTCCGCGACGCTGGGCGCTTCGAAGATCATGGTCCGTGACAGCGTGACCAACCTCGGAAACAGACGCGCCCCTCACATGCTGCTTTACCACTGCAATTTCGGCTATCCGCTCGTGGACGACGGCACGCGGATAATCTGGAAGGGACGCTGGGTGTCGCGCGGCGGGCCGGGGGACGACTTTATCTTCAACGAAGCGAACGAGCAGGGATTCCGGCGGTGCCTGCCGCCGATTCCCGAACATGACGGCGACGGCGAAGCCGTGGCTTTCATCGACGTGGACGCCGACCGCCGCGGAACCGGCGAGTGCGGTCTTTACAACGACAACCTCGGCCTCGGCGTCAAGATGAAATTCAAGAAGGGACAACTGCCGTGGCTGACCAACTGGCAGCATTTCGGCAAAAACGAATATGTCGTGGGACTGGAACCCGGAACGCATCCGCCCGTGGGCAGCGACCGCGCCCGGCAGGAGGGGACCATGCTCTACATCGAGCCGGGCGAGACCCGCTCCTATCAGCTCGACATGGAGATTCTATTGAACGATTAACACCAAACCAAAAAGCTATTTTATTTGAAAATCAAACAGACATTCGAACAGGGCGGGGGCATCTTCTGCCTGATGCCGGTCTTCGTGCCGCGGCGTTTCAGCCGCGCAGGTTTCCGCCTGCGGCTCCATCCCGACGATTATTATGCGCTGGGAACCAAGCGCGGCTCGATCAAGGAACGCTGGTTTTCGTCGGTCATCCCCGCGATGAACGGTCCGCTGGCCCCTGCCGACGAGGGCATGAGCTATGTACTGCCTTTCGACGGCAATACGGCCGGTAAATTCACGCTGCGCGAGGCCGTGGACGTGCTCGGCCGCGATCTGGTCGGCGACGAGCTGATGACCCGCTACGGCGGCTGGCCGATGTATTCGAAATTTTTCGATTACGAAGTGCCGCTGTTCCACCACCTGCACTTGGGATTCGACGCGGCGGCGGCCGTCAGGCGTCTCGGCAAGCCGGAGGCTTATTACTTCCCGCCCGAAATGAACAATTATGCCGGAACTTTCCCGGCGACCTATTTCGGATTCGATCCCGACGTCAGCAAGGAGGAGGTGATGGAGCGTCTGATGATGTACGAGAAGGGCGACAACCGCATCACGGAGCTGTCGCGCGCCTACCGCATCCAGCTCGGAACCGGATGGTATACCCCTCCCGGAGTGATTCACGCGCCGGGCTCCTACCTGACCTACGAACCCCAGTGGAACAGCGACGTCAATTCGGTCTACGAAAATATCGCTTCGGGCGAGGTGTACGATTACGATTTTCTGGTCGAAAACTGCCCTGAGGACAAGAAACGCAATCTCGAATACGTCATGAGCCTGCTCGACTGGGAGAAGAACGTCGATCCGCATTACCGCAAGCACTATTTCCGTCCGCCGGTGGCGTGCCCGAATTCGGACGGCCGCTATGCCGAGAAGTGGGTGGCTTACGCCAACGACTATATCGCGGCCAAGGAGCTGACCGTACAGCCCGGACAGAAGGTGGTGGTGAGCGACGGCGCCGCCTATGGCTGCATCATCATTCAGGGACACGGCAGGTTCGGGGCTTACGATGCCGAGGCGTCCGTGATGCTGCGCTTCGGACAGCCCAGCAACGACGAATTCTTCGTCAGCGAAGCCGCCGCCAAGCAGGGCGTGGTGATCGAAAACCGCAGCCGTTTCCAGCCGATGGTGATTCTCAAGCACTTCGGCCCGAACCATCCCGATATGCCCCGAACGCTTTAGGCGGGCGCTGAGACAGGAGATGCCCGGAATTTTCCGGGCATCTTGTTTTTAACCGAAAAAAGAAAATGATGAACCTGAATTTGACGATTTCGATGCTGGCGGCGGGATGCCTGCTGGCAGGGTGTGCCGCACCGGCCGGCACGCGCGATGCCGACCGCGAGAAAACGGCGTTTCAGACCGGCAGGCCATGGAAGGATGTAACCGACAATCGCGCCGATGTGGCCATTATCTATGATACGAACGACGCTCCCGGCATGTCGTTCGAGGAGCGCGTGGAGTCGTGGCGGTCGAAGGGGTATAAGACCCATTTTATGACCGGCATCGCATGGGGAAGCTACCAAGATTATTTTACGGGCGAATGGGACGGGGTGAACCATCTGGACGAAGGGCAGGTCGTACAGGCGGGGGATACGCTCTGGCACGGGCACATGGTGCCCTATCTCGTGCCGACGGAGTCGTTTATCGCCTACATGCAGCAAGTGCATATCCGTCGGGTGATCGACGCCGGGATCGATGCGATCTATCTCGAAGAACCTGAATTCTGGGCCAGAGCGGGTTACAGCGAGGCGTTCAAGCGCGAATGGAAGAAGTATTACGGTTTCGACTGGCGTCCCCCGCACGAATCGGCGGAAAACACCTACCTTTCGAACAAGCTGAAATACCACCTCTATTACAACGCGCTGGACAAGGTCTTTACGTTCGCCAAGGAGTACGGACGGCAGAAGGGGATGGAGGTCCGCTGTTACGTGCCGACCCATTCGCTGGTCAATTATTCGTCGTGGGAGATCGTAAGCCCCGAAGCGAGTCTCGCCTCGCTGTCGTGCGTCGACGGCTATATCGCGCAGGTGTGGACCGGAACCTCGCGCACGCCGACCTTTTTCGACGGCGTGAGCCGCGAGCGCGTCTTCGAGAACGCCTATCTGGAGTACGGCTCCATGGAGTCGATGACCGAACCGACGGGCCGCAAACTCTTCTTCCTGACCGACCCCATCGAGGACTGGCCGCGCGACTGGGCCGATTACAGGGTCAACTATCAGGCGACCTTCACCGCGCAGCTGCTCTACCCCCGCATTGCCAATTACGAGGTGATGCCGTGGCCCGACCGCATTTACGAGGGGCTTTTCCTGAATCCCGCGTCCGGCGAGCGGGAGCGCATATCGCGCGATTACTCGACGCAGATGCAGGTGATGATCGACGCGCTGGGGCGCATGCCGGTTTCGGACAACAAAGTCTCCGGTTCGGACGGTATCTGCGTGCTGATGTGCAATTCGCTGATGTTCCAGCGGGGCGTCGGGCACGAGGGGTACGACGATCCGCAGTTTTCGAACTTCTACGGCCAGACTTTCCCGCTCGTGAAACGCGGCGTGCCCGTGAAGACCATTCATTTGGAAAATGCGGCCTATCCTGAGACGTGGAAGGAGGCGAAGGTGCTCGTGATGTCGTACGCCAATATGAAACCCATGGACTCCAAGGCGCATGAACATATCGCCGCATGGGTGCGCGGGGGCGGCAAGCTGCTCTTCTGCGGCACGGACACCGACCCCTACCAGCGCGTTCAGGAGTGGTGGAACCGCGGCGGAAATGCTTACACTGCGCCGTCGCAGCATCTGTTCGGACTGCTCGGCATGCCGCTTGACGCGCCGGCGGGCGAGTATGCGTGCGGGGAGGGCTTCGTGACGGTGATCCGCCGCGATCCGAAGGATTTCGTCCTCACGGCCGGCGGCGATGCGGAGTATCTTGCCGCCGTGCGCGGGCTTTACGGCAAGGGAAAGCACGCCGGGACGCTCGAATTCAAAAACCATTTCTACCTCGAACGGGGACCTTACGAGATCGTGGCCGTCGTCGATGAAAATGCGGATACGGAGCCTTTCGTGCTGGAAGGGAAATTCATCGACCTGTTCGATCCGGCGCTTCCGGTGCTGACGCGCCGTGCGGTGCTGCCCGGTACGCAGGCGTTGCTTTACAATCTGGACAAGGTCGCCGATCCCGGCCGGCCGCAGGTATTGGCGTGCGCCGCCTGCGTTGAGACCGAGCGGGTGGGGCGGAACCGCTACTCGTTCATGGTCAAAGGTCCTGCGCAGACGACCAACGTCATGCGGGTGCTGCTGCCCCGGAAGCCGGTTGCGACGGACGTGACCCGAAGCGACGGAACGCCCGTGGCTGATCCCGGTTTCGAGTGGGACGAGGAGTCGCGCACCTGCCTGCTGCGGTTCGAGAACGCGCCTGAGGGCGTGAACGTCGCACTCGGATTCTGAGGCGGAAGTTTTGGCGCGCTTGTCTGTCCGCTTCCGGACGGCTTGCGGAGAAAACAGACACGCCCGGCAATGCAGTTGCCGGGCGTGTGCGTTTCCGTATTGCGGGTCTTTATTCGTTCATACCTTTGGGAATCAGCGTCGTGTCGGCCTGACGGGGCTTGTCGCCGACGTCCACGAGGTTATCTTCCGAGACTCCGAGCGAACGGTAGTAGGTGTTCAGCTCCGCGACGACTTCCTTGCGTCCGGCGTAGGTCGCCAGATAGTAGATGTCGCCCAACTGGTCGAGTTTCTCGTCGAGGATCGGCGATACCATGTCGCCCTGCGTTCCCTCGAAGCGTAGGTAGTACTCGATGTATTCGATCAGCGTTTGGGCATACTCGCGCAGCAGGGCGTCGCCCTTGGCGGCGGCCTCTTCGACGCCCATCGCCGATGCGGCGTAATAGGCTTCGAGGAAGGGGTAGGTATTGGTGTCGGTGAAACGGATCTGCCACGTAGGCATCCTTTCGAGTCCGAGGTCGAGCAGCTCGACCGCCTCTTGCGCCCGGTTCTGCCGCAGCAGCTCCTTGGCGACCCGTGCGAAGGAGTCGCGTGCATGCGATGCGCTCAGGTTATACTGAATGAAGTAGTCGGCGTATACCCTCGGATCGGAGAGGTTGCCGTATCTGAAGGTGTCGCGCAGCAGCGGCGCCGCATAATCGGCGTCCACGCGCCCGATCTCCCACGGATTCTGCACCGGGGTGAGGATCGGCACGAAACGGTAGGCGTAGCCGTCGAACTGGAGGTAATCCATCAGTCCGAAATCCTGCAATATGTAGACCTGCGTCATGTAGAGCGGGCGCTTCCAGTCGAAGTTGGCCAGCATGTCGAGGATCATGAGCTGCGTCTTGTCGATCGAGTTCTTCCGCAGGTTGATGTAGACCGTGTCGACCATCTGGGCGCGGTCTTTTTCGGCGACGATGCCCGAGGCGATGGCGTTCTCCTTGTTCACTGGTAGTGCGATGCGTTTGGTCGGGATGTAGTCGGTCATCGTCCCGTCCGAGAGCTTGATCTTGCTGCGCGGGTCTTCGCTGCGCACGAATTCGATCACGTCCTTGATGTCCACCGCGCGGTCGAAGCGGTTGTCCACCGGCACCCAGTCGTTGGTGAAGGTATACTTGCTCTTGGGCAGCGAGAAGGGTACGCCCGGGGCGTCGTTGGCCTTGGTTTTCATCTCGTCGATGTACCATTCGCCGCCCAGGTAGGAGGTGTTCATGATACGCACGTCGGGGCGTACGCCGTAGATCTCCTGGTTGTTCCAGAGCGGGAACGTGTCGTTGTCGCCGTAGTTGAGGATGATCGAGTTGGGCAGCGTCGACATCAGGTAGTTCCAGCCGATATCGCGCGCCATGTAGCGGTGCGAACGGTCGTGGTCGTCCCAGTTCTGCGCCGCGAGGATCGTCGGGACGACCATGCAGACCGCCGTCGCGGCAACTGCCGCGGTGACGTTTTTACGCTTGGTGAGCCATGCGACGAGGTCGCGGATCGCCAGCACGCCGAAGCCGATCCAGATCGAGAACGCATAGAACGAACCCGCGTAGACGTAGTCGCGTTCGCGCGGCTCGCCCGGCGAGGTGTTGAAATAGAACACCAGCGCGATGCCCGTCATGATGAAGAGCCAAAGGACGATCGAGAAGTTGCGCTCGTCGCGGTTCAGCTGGTAGAGCAGGCCGATCAGTCCCAGCAGGAAGGGCAGGAAGTAATAGGTGTTGCGGCCCTTGTTTTCGGCAATTTCGCGGGGCAGGTCGTCCTGCGGGCCGAGGAATTTCTCGTCGATCCATTTGATGCCCGACAGCCAGTTGCCGTCGGTGATCTGCGTGCGTGTGGGCTGTATGTCGCTCTGGCGTCCCACGAAATTCCAGAGGAAGTAACGCCAGTACATGTACGACAGCTGGTAGTTGAAGAAGAAGTTGAGGTTCTCGGCGAACGTCGGCTCGACGATCGTGCGGTCCTCGTAACCGTCGTTGTAGAGTTTCTTGCGGCCGAAATCGACTACCTCGCCCCGTATGGGACGGCCCTGTTCGTCGCGGAGGATCTCACCCTTGTCGTCGCGCATGACGTCGGTCCGGGTGCGGTAGGCGCCCCACTGCTTGTACTCCTTCTCGCCTTTGCGGGCGTCCCACATGCGGGGGAAGAAGTGTACGAATTCGGGGGAGTGGGTGTAACCCGTGATGACCGAGGCGGGTTTGTATTTGCCGTCCTCGTCGAGGTAGTAGAACGATTTTTCCTTGTAGCCTTCGGGCGGTGCGGAGTAATAGGCGCCCAGCAGCAGCGGACGGTCGCCGTACTGGTCGCGGTTGAGCATCGACAGCAGTGCGTGCGGGTTGTTGGGGTTGTTGCTGTTCATCGGCGGATTGGCCGCGGCGCGGATCGTCACCGACGCGTACGACGAGAAGCCGACGAGCACCATCGTCGTCGAGAGCAGGATGATGTTCCAGACGACCTTGCCTTTGCGGTGGGTGTACCATGCGGCCCAGCCGCAGCCCAGAATCAGCGCCAGCGCGAAGAGTACGATGCCCGAATTGACGGGCAGGCCGAGCGTATTGACGAAGAAGAGATCGACCATCGCCCCGACATAGACCGTGTAGGGGATGATGATGTTGTTGATGAAGAGCAGGATGGCGCCCGCGATCAGCGTGGCGTAGACCATGCCTTTGACGGTCACCTTTTCCGTCTTGCGGAAATAGTAGATGAATACCAGCGCCGGAATGGTCAGCAGGTTGAGGATGTGCACGCCGATCGAAAGGCCCATCATGTAGGCGATCAGCACGATCCAGCGCGACGAATGGGGGTCGTCGGCCTCCTCTTCCCATTTGAGCATCAGCCACACCACGAGCGCCGTGAACATCGACGAGAGGGCGTATACCTCGCCCTCGATGGCCGAGAACCAGAACGTGTCGGTGAAGGTGTAGGCCAGCGCGCCGACGATGCCTGCGCCGAGGACGGCCAGCGTGTTGGCCTGCGTCAGCTCACCGCCGCCGCGGGTCACCAGACGCCGTGCCAGATGGGTGATGGTCCAGAACAGGAACAGGATGCAGAACGCGCTGGCGATGGAGTTCATGGCATTTACGGCCACTCCCACGTAGTCGGGATTGCCGAAGGCGAACAGGGTCGCCAGCCGGGCCAGCATCATGAACAGCGGTGCACCGGGAGGGTGTCCGACTTCGAGTTTGTAGGAAGTTGCAATGAATTCCGAGCAGTCCCAGAGGCTCGAAACGGGTTCCATCGTCATCAGGTAGACCGCGGCGGCGATGGCGAAGACCGCCCAGCCGACGATGTTGTTCCAGCGTTTGAAGAATGTCATATTGTTTTCGGTATGTTCGCTTTGTTTCGTGCAAAAGTAATCATTTAACGGCGAAATCCAATCAATATTACCCGCCGAGGCGGAAAGTTTTTATTTTTAGGGCTTTTCGGCGGCCGGGCCGCGGGAGCTTCTGTTTCAGGCTCTCTGCCGGAGGCGGCAGGTGCTGCGCGGGCGGACGCCCGCCGTCGTTTCCGGTCGCGGCAGGGCCGCCGTGCGGCGAATGCGGCCGGTTGTTTTTGCCGCCTGATTTTTCGTTATGTTTCCGATTTTGTTTAATTTTAACGAATAATTGTCCGGCCCATCAAAAAACCGCTCCCCGTTTTTCTGCTCTGCGCGGCCGCAGGCGGCCGCGTCGAAGCTCCCGCGCCGCTCTTTCCGGTGCCGAATGCCCGCCAGCTCGCTTGGCAGCAGCTGGAAACCTACGCCTTCGTCCATTATGGGCTTAATACGTTCAACGACATGGAATGGGGGTACGGCGATACACCGGCTTCGACGTTCGACCCTGCGGATCTGGATTGCGACCAGTGGGTGCGGACGTTCCGGGCTGCCGGAATGAAAGGCGTGATGCTCACGGCCAAGCACCACGACGGGTTCTGTCTCTGGCCTTCGGCCTATACCGAGTACAGCGTGAAGAACTCCCCGTGGCGCGGCGGCAAGGGGGATTTGGTGCGGGAGCTGTCCGATGCCTGCCGCAGGCACGGACTCAAGTTCGGCATCTATCTTTCGCCTTGGGACCGCAACCATCCGGAATACGGGCGGGAGGAGTATGTCGCTTATTTCCACAACCAGATGCGCGAACTGCTCACCGGCTACGGGCCGCTTTTCGAATACTGGTTCGACGGTGCGAACGGCGGCGACGGCTGGTACGGCGGTGCGGACGAGAAGCGCAGCATCGACGCCAAGACCTACTACGGTTACGAGCGGGCGCGCCGGACGATCAACGAACTGCAGCCCGAAGCGGTGATTTTCGGCGGCACGTGCGCCGACATCCGCTGGATAGGCAACGAAGAGGGCCGGGCCGGACAGACGAATTGGAGCATGGTAAAGGGCCGCGGCGATGAACGGCTCAATGATTTCACCTGCGGCGAGTCCGACGGCGATACATGGCTGCCGGGCGAGTGCGACGTCTCGATACGTCCGGGCTGGTTCTATCATCCGCGGGAAGACCACCAGCTCAAAAGTCTCTCGCGGCTGATCGACATCTATTATGAAAGCGTGGGGCGCAACGCCAATCTGCTGCTCAATTTTCCGGTCGATCGTTCCGGCCGCATCGCCTCTGCGGATTCCGCGCGTATCATGGAGTGGCGCCGTGCGCTCGATGCGGAGTTCGCGCACGACCTTCTCGCCGAAGCCCAAGCGACGGCCGACAACGTGCGGGGCGGGGCGCGCCGGTTCTCCGCGGCGAAAGCCGTCGACGGCAGGGCCGATACTTACTGGGCTACCGACGACAGCGTGACGGCGGCGACGCTCTCGCTGCAGTTTGAGCAGCCGCGCCGTGTGAACCGCATTTTGCTTCAGGAATATATTCCGCTCGGACAGCGCGTCGGACGCTTTGCTGTCGAATGGCTCGACGGCGATACGTGGCGGCCCATCGAAACCGCGGAGGAAATGACGACGATCGGATACAAGCGGATCATTCGTTTCGCAGGGGTCACGACTCCGGCGCTCCGCGTCCGTTTCGGGCAGGCCCGCGGTCCGCTCTGCATCTCCAATGTGGAAGCCTACGATGCGCCCGTGCTGCTCGAAGAGCCGCGCATCGTGCGCAACGGTGCGGGCGAGGTGACGCTCGCTGCGGGCGATACGCAGGCGGAAATCCGCTATACGCTGGACGGGACGGAGCCGGGGCCTTCTTCGGAGCTGTACGCGAAACCTTTTCCGATGACGGGCCGGGGCGTTGTCAAGGCGCTTGTCCGGGACCCGGAGGACGGTCGTATGAGCGCCGTGGCTTCGCGCGGGTTCGATATTCCCTGTGGGGCGTTTCGCGTGAAGGAGCTTCCGGACGAAGAGGCCGTCGGGCTTTTCGACGGCGATGTCTCGACTGTCGTCTATCTGCCCGCGGGCGTTGCGGGATTCTCCGCCGATACGGGGGAGGAGCGGACTTTCAGGGGATTTGCCTACACGCCCGACCAAAGTCGCTGGGCGAGCGGCGTGGTGACCCGCTACCGCGTGTCGGTCGACGGCCGTACGGCGGCGGAGGGCGAATTCTCGAATATCGTCAACAATCCGGTGGAGCAGGTCGTGGAATTCGAGCCGCTGCGCGGGCGTACCGTCCGGTTCGAGGCGTTGTCGCTCGCTGCGGGCGACCGTCCCGGCATCGCGGAATTTTCGGTTCTGACGGAATAGTCGATATGCGTGTGTCGGATGGACGGCGGTATCTTCGGGGCTGCCGTTCATTTGTTTGGGAATGGCGTGTGCGCGGCGTTTGCGGCGGTTCCCGGAGCGGGGCTTTATTCGGACGGGCCGGCCTGCCGCGCCGGTACGCCCGACGGTGTCTTCTGATTTGCAGATAATTGATTATCTTTGAGCTGAAAAATGGAGATGTTGTTATGAGAAGAGTTTGGATGGTGTTTGCAGCGGTTATGATTTGCTGGGGCGTGCAGGCCCAAGAGGGCTTCGACGCCAAGATGCGCCGGGCGGGGCTGGTGGATGTGCTGGCCGTGGATTCGACGCTGCGGGTGAAGCTGATGTACTCGGCCCCGGATAATTTCATGCGCCGCGACGTCTACGGCGATCTGGAAACCGCCTACCTGCTTCCGCATTTCGCGCGCAAGGTGGCTGCGGCGCAGCGGCTGCTGCGGGAGCGCCGTCCCGGATGGCGGCTCTTGGTGTGCGACGCCGCGCGTCCGGTCAGCGTGCAGCGGCAGATGTACGAGTTGGTCAAAGGTACGCCGAATCAGGTGTACGTCGCCGATGGAACGCGCGGCGGACGCCATAACTACGGCGTTGCGGTCGATGTGACGCTGCTCGACGAGACCGGCGCTCCGGTCGAGATGGGAACTCCGGTCGATTTCTTCGGCGACGAGGCCCACACGGGCAACGAACCCGCGCTGGCGGCCGAGGGACGCATTTCGGCCGAAGCCTGCCGCAACCGTCAGCTGCTCGGAAGCGTGATGCGCGAAGCGGGGCTGGTGCCTTACCGCCGCGAGTGGTGGCATTACGAGGAGCCGATGGCGATGTCCGAAGTCCGGACCCGGTATAAGTTATTGGATTTCTAATCCGCGGAGGGCTGCTTTCGGCGCACTCCTCCGGATGACAAAAGGGCCGGTTGTCCGGCCCGGTTTCTGTTTTCGGCGCTTCCTTTTCAGGGACGCTTCCCCGCTCCGGGATGCTTCTCCTTTTCAGGGATGCTTCTCCTTTTCAGGGACGCTTTCCTTTTGCTGGTACACTTTGCTTTTCAGGAGCGCTGCCCTTCGGATTTCTGGTCGCTGCGTCTGCGGCGGTGCGGCCTGCGGCGGCCCGGTTCGCGGTTTTCGGACGCTTGTCCTCCGCCGTTTTGTGGTTGCGGAGCGTGTGCGCTCTGGGCCTGTCCTTCCCGTTTCGGGGCGTTTCGCCTGCGTCGGCGCGGCCCTTTTGCATCTCCGCTTTGTCCGGCCGGTGTCCGGCCGTCGGCGCCCTGCGCGGTCTGCTTCGGTGCGGCCGGCTTGGAGGATTCCTGTTTCCGCGGGGATTTCGTGTCGGTCTGCATGCCCGGCGTGAGGCGTCCGGAATCGGGATCAAGGACAAGTCCGGTCAGTTTCTGGATGTCTTTCAGCAGCGGGCGTTCGTCTTCCGAGCAGAATGCGATCGCCGTGCCGTCGTGTCCGGCGCGTCCCGTGCGGCCGATGCGGTGGACGTAGGTTTCGGCCACTTCCGGCAGGTCGTAATTGATGACCAGCGGCAGTTCGCTGATGTCGATGCCCCGTGCGGCGATGTCGGTGGCGATCAGTACGCGGCAGCGGCCCGCCCGGAAATCGTTCATGGCCCGTTCGCGGGCCCCCTGCGACTTGTCGCCGTGGATGGCGCGCCCCTCGATGCCCGCTTTGGTGAGGATGCGGGCGATGCGGTCCGCGCCGTGCTTGGTGCGCGAGAAAACCAGCACCGAGCCTTCGGAGCGTTCGCGCAGCAGGCTGATGAGCAGGTCTTTTTTCTCGGCCTTTTCGGCGAACATGACGCTTTGGCTGATCGTCTCGACGACCGACGCCGGAGGCGTGACGGTGACGTGCACCGGGTCGTGGAGCATCGAATTGGCCAGCGTGACGATGTCCGAGGGCATCGTCGCCGAAAAGAAGAGCGTCTGCCGCTCTTTGGGCAGCAGCGGAAGTATCCGTTTGATGTCGTGGATGAAACCCATGTCGAGCATCCGGTCGGCTTCGTCGAGCACGAAGAAGCGGATGTCGGAGAGCGAGACGTATCCCTGTCCGATCAGGTCGAGCAGGCGGCCCGGCGTGGCGACCAGCAGGTCGATGCCGCGCTGCAGCGCGTCCACCTGCGGACGCTGGTTGACGCCGCCGAAGATCACGCAGTGGTGCAGGTCGGTGTAGCGGGCGTAGTCGCGGCAGCACTCGTCGATCTGGATCGCCAGTTCGCGCGTGGGCGTGAGCACCAGCGCCTTGATGGGGCGGCGTCCTTTGGTGCGGGGCCGGGCCGAGAGCAGCTGCAGGATCGGCAGCGTGAAGGCCGCCGTCTTGCCCGTTCCTGTCTGGGCGCAGCCCATCAGGTCGCGTCCTTCGAGTGCGGGCGGAATGGCCTGCTCCTGAATGGGCGTGGGGGTGACGTAGCCCTTCTCGGCTACGGCGTGCATGATGGGTTCTATGAGGTTCAGTTCCTTGAATGTCATTGCATATCGGTTTTATTCCGGTTCTGGGAGCCGGATAATTCGTATTGTCGCATAATATACGGTAGGGAAAAACGGGTGGCGTCAGACCGGCGCGTGCTATTATTGTCGCCGCAAAGGTACGATTAATTCCGCGATTCTGGCGCATGTCGATTAAATTTCTTATTTTTGCGGTAAATTTTTCGGATAATTATGGAATCGAAACTCGTACTTTACAATACGCTCACCCGCCGCAAGGAGGAGTTCGAGCCTTTGACTCCCGGCCGCGTGGGCATGTATGTCTGCGGCCCCACGGTCTACGGCGACCCGCATCTGGGCCATGCCCGTCCGGCCGTGACGTTCGACCTGCTGTTCCGTTACCTCAAGGCCTGCGGCTACAAGGTGCGTTACGTGCGCAACATCACGGACGTGGGACATCTGGAGCACGACGCCGACGAGGGAGAGGACAAGATCGCCAAGAAGGCCCGGCTCGAACAGCTGGAGCCGATGGAGGTGGCCCACTACTACACGGAGCGTTACCACCGTGCGATGGATGCCCTGAACGTCGAGACGCCCTCGATCGAACCCTATGCGTCGGGACATATCATCGAGCAGATCGAGTTCGTGAAGAAGATTCTGGCCGACGGGTTCGCCTACGAGTCGAACGGCTCGGTCTACTTCGACGTGGAAAAGTACAACCGGAAATACAATTACGGCCGGCTTTCGGGCCGCAATCTCGACGATATCGTCGCCAACACCCGCGAGCTGGACGGTCAGAGCGACAAGCGCCATTCGTACGACTTCGCGTTGTGGAAGAAGGCGTCGCCCGAACATATCATGCGCTGGCCTTCGCCGTGGAGCGAGGGATTCCCCGGCTGGCATATGGAGTGCTCGGCCATGAGCACCCGCTATCTGGGCGAGCGTTTCGACATCCACGGCGGCGGCATGGACCTGATGTTCCCGCACCACGAGTGCGAGATCGCGCAGTCCACGGCGGCGCTGGGCCACGATTCGGCCCGCTACTGGGTGCACAACAACATGATTACGATCAACGGCCAGAAGATGGGCAAGTCGCTGGGCAACTTCATCACCCTCGAAGAGCTTTTCACCGGCAGCCACAAACTGCTGGCGCAGGCCTATTCGCCGATGACGATCCGTTTCTTCGTGCTGCAGGCGCAGTACCGCTCGACGCTCGACTTCTCGAACGAGGCGCTGCAGGCCGCCGAGAAGGGACTCGACCGCCTGATGAAGGGCGTCGAGGCGCTCGGCAGGATCAAGCCCGCCGACGTCTCGACGGTCGATCCGGCCGAACTGGAGGAGCGGTGCCGTGCGGCGATGGACGACGACCTGAATTCGCCGATGGTCATTTCGGCGCTGTTCGACTGGGTGCGCGTCATCAACCAGCTTGCGGAGGGCCGGCAGACCATCACGGCCGCCGACCTCGAAACGCTGAAGACGACCGTTCGCCGCTATGCGTTCGACATCCTCGGCCTGCGTGACGAGAAGGCCGCCGGCTCGGCTTCGGGCCGCGACTACGTGACGCCGCTGGTCGAGATGCTGCTCGATGAACGTCTGAAGGCCCGCGCCGCGAAGGATTGGGCCGCTTCCGACCGTATCCGCGACGGGCTGGCCGCCGCCGGAATCCGCGTCAAGGACCGCAAGGACGGCAGCGACTGGGAGCTGGAATAGCTGTCTCCCGATTTTCGGGCGCCGCCCGCCGGAACGGACGCCGGAGTGCGGTGCACGGTTTTTGCCGCCTGCCGGTGGTGTCCGCGGAGTTGTCAGGTTGTGTCCGGGCGGTATGCAGGATGTCCGCCGTGCCGGCCGGTGCCGGGCCGCATGTCCGGGACGATTCCGGGAAATCGGCACCCTACAGAAATATGAACAGGAAATTATGTCTGCAACAATAAAGGGAGCGGCTGCGGAACTCGGAACGGAGCGTATCCGCAAACTGCTCGTACAATATGCCGTGCCGGCGGTCATCGCCATGACGGCCGCTTCGCTCTACAACATGGTCGACAGCATCTTCATCGGCCACGGCGTGGGGCCGCTGGCCATTTCGGGGCTGGCGCTGACCTTCCCGCTGATGAACCTCGCCGCGGCGTTCGGTTCGCTGGTGGGCGTGGGCGCCGCGACGCTGGTGTCGATGCGTCTGGGCCAGCGCGACTATGAAACGGCCCAGAACATTCTGGGCAACGTGGTGGTGCTGAATCTGATAATCGGTCTTTCGTTCGGACTGGTGACGCTGTTGTTTCTCGACCCGATCCTCTATTTCTTCGGAGCCAGCGACGCGACGATAGGCTATGCGCGCGACTACATGACGATTATCCTCTTGGGCAACGTCATCACGCATATGTATCTGGGACTGAACTCCGTGCTGAGGGCTTCGGGCCACCCGCGCAAGTCGATGTACGCCACGATCTATACGGTGGTGATCAACGCCGCGCTCGACCCGCTGTTCATTTACGGTTTCGGGTGGGGCATCCGCGGCGCGGCCGTCGCCACGATACTGGCGCAGGTCATTGCGCTCGTCTGGCAGTTCCATATCCTTTCGGATAAGAGCGAACTGCTCCATTTCAGGCCCGGCATCTACCGCCTGCGCCGCAAGATCGTGCGCGACATACTGGCCATCGGCATGTCGCCCTTCCTGATGAACCTCGCGGCTTGTTTCATCGTGATCCTGATCAACAAGGGGCTGAAACAATACGGCGGCGACCTGATGATCGGCGCCTACGGCATCGTGAACCGGCTGGCGTTCTTCTTCGTGATGATCGTCATGGGCATCAATCAGGGCATGCAGCCCATCGCGGGGTATAATTTCGGCGCCCGGCAGTACGAGCGCGTGCTGCGTGTGCTGAAGCTGACGATCATCGGCGCCACGTGCGTCACGATGGCCGGATTCCTGATGGGCGAGCTGGTCCCGCGGCTGGCGGTGTCGGCCTTCACGAACGATCCCGAACTGATCCGGCTGTCCGTCGAGGGCATGCGCATCGTCTTCATCTGCTTCCCGATCATCGGGTTCCAGATGGTGGCCACCAACTTCTTCATGAGCATCGGCATGGCCGGCAAGGCGATTTTCCTGTCGCTTTCGCGCCAGCTGCTTTTCCTGATGCCGGGGCTGATCTTCCTGCCGCACATCTTCGACGTCTATACCCGTTGGGACGGCAGCTGGGGCGTGTGGTGCTCGATGCCGCTTTCGGACCTGCTGGCGTCGGTCGTGGCCTTCTGCATGCTGGCCTACCAGCTGCGTAAATTCCGGGCCAAGATGGATGCGGCCCCGGCAACGAACAATCCCGAATAATCCGCGACTATGAAAGATAAATTCGTCATCAATATCGGGCGGCAGCTCGGAAGCGGCGGCAAGGCCGTCGGCGAGGCCGTGGCGGCGAGACTCGGAATCGGCGTTTACGACAAGCAGCTGATCAATCTGGCCGCCGAGCAGAGCGGCATCTGCCCCGAAATTTTCGAGAAAGCCGACGAAAAGGAGTCGCGCAACCTGTTCGCGACCTTCATCGGTTATCTGCGTTCGCCGTTCGTCGGAAGCGAATATTCGGGGAGCAACGTGCTGAGCAGCGATGCGCTGTTCAAAATCCAAAGCGACGTGATCCGCGACCTCGCTTCGCGCGAATCGTGCGTTTTCGTGGGCCGCTGCGCCGACTATATCCTGCGCGATCATCCGCGCACCGTGAATATTTTCATCGCGGCCGGCCGTGCCGAACGTATCGAGCGGCTCTGCCGCCTGCACGGCATCGCGCCCGGAGAGGCGGAGAGCCTGATGGACCGCACCGACGCCCGGCGCGCCGCCTACTACAATTATTACAGCAGCGGCACGTGGGGAATGGCCGAGACCTATGATCTCTGCATCGATTCGTCGGTGCTGGGAATCGACGGTACGACCGGTTTCGTGCTGGAATTCGTGGAACGCAAACTGGGCGTGAAGCCCTGAGCGGCCGCATTTTTTTGTTAATTGATTGCCTATGATACTTGCAGATCAGATAAAGGATTTGGAACAGCGCAGCGGAGCGCTGGAGCGCTGTCTGAACATCGAACAGAAGCGCATCGACCTGCTCAACGAAGAGGAGAAGACCCAAGTGCCGGATTTCTGGGACAACCCGGATCAGGCGCGCGAACAGCTGCGCCGCGTGGCGGCCATCAAGGCGTGGGTGGACGATTACGACGCCGTTGCGAAGGACGTCGAGGATCTTGCGCTGATGCCCGAATTCGTGAAGGAGGGCGTGGTGAGCGAGCAGGAGATGGACGCCCATTATGCGCAGACGCTGGAGCGCATCGAGAAACTCGAAATGCGCAACATGCTGCGCCGCGACGAGGACAAGCTGGGGGCGATTCTCGACATCAACGCCGGGGCCGGCGGCACCGAAGCGCTCGACTGGGCGTCGATGCTGCTGCGCATGTATACCCGCTGGGGCGAGGCGCACGGCTACAAGGTCAAGGTGCTCGACTATCAGGCCGGCGACGAGGTGGGGGTGAAGTCCTGCACGCTGGAGTTCGAAGGCGAGTATGCGTACGGCTACCTCAAGAGCGAGAACGGCGTGCACCGCATGGTGCGCCTTTCGCCCTTCAACGCCAACAACAAGCGGCAGACGACTTTCGCGTCGGTTTTCGTGTCGCCCGCTGTGGACGATACGATCGAGGTGACGGTGAATCCCTCGGACATAGAGTGGGATACGTTCCGAGCCAGCGGTGCGGGCGGTCAGAACGTCAATAAGGTCGAAACCGCCGTGCGCCTGCGTTATCACGGCAAGGACGCCGATACGGGCGAAGCGGTGGAGTTCCTGATCGAGAACATGGAGACCCGCTCGCAGCTGATGAACCGCGAGAACGCCATGCGCATCCTCAAATCGAAGCTCTACCAGCGCGAGCTGGACAAACGCATGGCCACGCAGCAGGCTTTGGAGGCGTCGAAAAAGAAGATCGAATGGGGTTCGCAGATCCGCTCCTACGTCTTCGACGACCGCCGCGTCAAGGACCACCGTACGGGCGTGCAGACCTCGGCCGTCGAAGCCGTCATGGACGGGGGGCTGGACGAATTCATCAAGGCTTACCTGATGGAGTACGGCGCCGAAGCCTGATCCGGGGTTTCGCCGTACGATAAGATCGCTATCTTTGTTCCATGAAGAGACTACTCGTTTTCCTGACGCTTGCGGCTTTTGCCGTCATGCCGCGCGCTGCGGCTCAGGGGGCGCAGCCCGTATCGGCCTGCGGCGCACCGCTTCCGCATGCTCCGGTGCTGGTCGGCATGACCGACACTGCGGCCTACTTCCCGAAACTGAAAGGCCTGCGCGTGGCCGTGCTGGCGAACCATACCGCCGTCGCGCGTTTCTGCGAACCGGCGCAGGGGAAATACGCGGCAGAGGCGGAACAACTGCCGGGAGTATCCGCAGGCGAAGCGGCGGCTTTGCCGGACAGGGCCGGGAGTCGGCCGGCTCGTTTGCCGGGGGCTTCCGCCGACGGGACGATCCATCTGGTCGATCTGCTGCACGGCCGCGGATTCAATGTGACGGGGATCTTTTCGCCCGAACACGGATTCCGGGGAACGGCCGATGCGGGCGAGCATGTCGGAAACTCGGTGGACGGGCGGACGGGAATCCCGATTCGGTCGCTCTATGACGGCAATACCAAACGCCCCTCGGACGAGGCGATGCAGTCGTTCGACGTGCTGGTGGTCGATATGCAGGACGTCGGACTGCGGTTCTACACCTATTATATAACGATGCTCCGCATGATGGACGCCTGCGCCGAATTCGGCCGTACGGTCGTCGTGCTCGACCGGCCCAATCCCAACGGGCATCTGATCGACGGGCCGGTGCTCGACATGAAGTACAAGTCGGGCGTCGGAGCCTTGCCGATTCCCGTGCTGCACGGGCTTACGATGGGCGAGATCGCCCGGATGGCCGTCGGCGAGGGCTGGAGCCGGAAATGCAGGCTGGATGTGGTCTGCTGCCGCAATTACACCCATGCGACACCTTACGGGCTTCCGGTCGCGCCGTCGCCCAATCTGCCGACGCAGCGTGCCGTCTACCTCTATCCGTCGCTCTGTCTTTTCGAAGGGACGGTCGTCAGTCTTGGGCGCGGAACAGACAAGCCGTTCGAAATCTACGGCCATCCCGATATGAAGGGGTATGGATTCTCGTTTACGCCACGGCCGACGGCAGGGGCCAAGCATCCGCCGCTGGAGGGACGGCTCTGCCACGGCGCCGACCTGAGCCGAATGCCGCTCGACGAGGCGCGGCAGGTGGGACTGACGCTGCGCTACGTGATCGAGGCTTATCGCAATCTGGGCTTGGGCGAGCGGTTCTTCACTCCGATGTTCGAAAAACTCATCGGCGTGGGCTATGTCCGCGAGATGATTCTCTCCGGGGCTTCGGAAGCGGAAATCCGCGCGTGCTGGCAGGAGGACCTGCGCCGTTTCCGCCGCCAGCGGCAGCCGTATCTGCTCTATGCGGAGTGAAGCGGCATGCGTCGAAAATAAATTTTTTGAAAAAATCTGAAAAATATTTTTTCCTTCGGAAATATTACTGAATATTGCCGTCGATGATTGGATTTTGTAATCAAATGTCCCGGAATTTCTCAATATTGTAATCAAACGGCCTGAGAAACCCGATCCGGCGTTCCGTTTTTCTTGTATCTGAATGATACAATTACAAATATAAATACTTATATTTGCTAACGTAATATAATTTTTAGCGTTCCTTGCCGGACGAATTGTTATATCTTGTCAATTTTATTAATTTAATTTTAAGCCTATGACGCTCAAATCTTACTTGCGCATGTTATTGGCAGCCGTGACTCTTCTGTTTGTCACCTCAGGCTGTAATGACGACGACGACAAAGTCGGACCCCCCCCCTCTTATTCGTTTAGTGTCGCTGTTTCGGATGTAGCCCAGACCGAAGCTACCGTAACTGTAACTCCCAGCAACGACCAAGCTACCTACTATTATGCGGCTGTAAAGAAGGCCGAGTTCGACACGTTCGAGTCCGACGCGGCCTATGCCCAGCATATTCTCGACAATCTGAAAGCTATTGCGGATAAGAAGGTGCTGCCGCTCAGCGAGTATCTCGCAACGGCCCTCGTCAAGGGAAGCGCACCGCAGAAAATCACCGATCTGACGGCCGGCACCGACTACTACGCCGTTGCGCTCGGCATGCTGACGGACGGCCGCTTCACCTCCGATCTGGTGAAAGAGGCGTTCAAGACGGACGATGCTCCGGAGCCTGAACTTGTAATTTCTAAGGCCGGCGGCTATTTCTTTGGCACTTCGTTCGGGGCTTTTGATAATTTTACGTTCTGGATGTCTGAAGATACTGTGACGGAGGATATGATGGATTTCACGGGCGAAGGTACTTATTTGCTTTTCGATTTGAATGTTGCCGTTACGGGAAAGGCAACGCTTCCGGCTGGAACATTCCCGGTGGCAAGCGGTGCTGATGCCGAGGAGAATACGATTGCTCCGGGGGCCGATTATGGCGGAGGCATGATGACCGGATCTGCTATCGTGAAGATTAATTCAGACGGAACGAAAAATTATCTCTATATTGATGGCGGTGCACTTATTGTTGAAGGTGCTGGTTCTTCGTATGTCATAACGGCAAAAGTAACTTCTGGCGGAAAAGAATATGAATTTAAGTACGAAGGTGGTGTCTCTATTTATGATACAACAGGCGGTGGCGGCGATTTCGAATTATCCATTGACGTTACCAATATTACTGCTACAACCGCTACGGTAAACGTTACTTCGAGCGATGAGACTTCGTCCTATTATTTCGATCTGTTTGATGAAGAGGATTATCAGGGGTATGGTGGAACTCCCGAAGGGATTGCGGAGTTCGTGTCGGATTTGTTAGCTTATTATCAGGCGCAATATCCGTCAATGACTCTTCCGCAGATTTTATCTCAGATTGTTTCGGTTGGAAATGACAGTTATGATTTCGACGGACTTACTCCCGGAACGAAGTATTATACTTTCGCTATCGGTGTTGATGCTACAACCGGAGCTACGACTACTACTGCCGTCGTAAAAGAGTTTACTACTCAAGCCGGCAGCGGAGGTGATGGTCCGGAACTGACTTTGACGATGAGAGCTGGTGATAAAGATGGCAATAATAAGACTACCTGCATCTATACGGTGGCTCAATCCTCAGCTGCGACTTCGGCAATCTATTGGCTTTCGAAGACTTCGGCAGTTGAGCAGAAACTTGCAGCTGGCGAAACGTATGAATCTATAGTTGCTGGAGGTAATGCTTTCTCAGCTCAATGGATGACGAATTTGAATTCGGCGGGAGGTATCGGGTTAAATTATGACAAATGTCAGCCCGGAGAGTCGTGGACTATGATTCTCAAGGTTGTCGATGCCGACGGCAATGCTACAGTAAAGCACGTTGAAGCTACGACTGAAACTGGACAGGGCGGTGAAACAGGAGATGGTCCGGAACTGACTTTAACGATGAAGGCTGGTGACCATACCGGAGCAGACCCCACGACGAAAATTACATGCTTGATTAAGTCGTCCGGGGTGGTCTCGGCTAAAGCTGGGTTGTGGACCAAAGCGACCATTGATGATGCTATCGGTAAGGGAATGACGATTGAACAAATCATCAACAATGAACAGAACGGTGAAGCAATTGAAGATCAATACATAACCGGAATAAATGGTGCCGGCCTGAACTATACATGGGGTGGAGCTTCTCCTGCGACAGAATATACGGCGATTATTAAAGTTACCGATGCCGCCGGAAATTCGACAATCAAATCCGCTACGGGAGCTACTGATGCAGCCGGGGAAGCAACTACGGTAGAATTGAAAAATCTTGCTCAGGGCGAAATGCAGTATTGGGGCGATGCATATGGTATTGCAGAAAATGATTATGCAAACTGGACGATTTATTTAGCAGATGCAACAGTTGATCTTAGCACACTCAACGGTACGGGGGATGTTTTGATGATGGAGTTGAATACGGCTAAAGCTGTGACGACCGAAATTACTCCGGGAACTTATACTGTTATGCCTAATCGCAGTAAAGCTAATTTTATCGCATTCTCTTGCGTGCCGGGTTATGTTAGTGGATCTACACCTTATGGAACTTGGTATATTACAGAGAAGTCTGCTAAAAATATGCTGACATCGGGAACAGTTGTTGTTGCAAAGTCTGGTGATAATTACACGTTTACGATTGATTTGTTAGACCAATCTACTAATACGACATTTAAAGGATCGTATACGGGTGCAATGAATTATGTTAATGCTACAGCACAAAGTGCTCAGATGCGGACACCTTGGGCAAATGCTGCTAATGCTCCGAAACGGCTTGCTTCGGTTGCTGTTATGCAGAATATTGTAGACGTAGAGATGACCGTAAGCAATTCACTCTCGTTTGAGAAGAAACCTGCGGCTACTTACGAAGCTACTATCAGTAATGTTGCAAATATCAAAAAGCCTTTGGGACTGAAAAAGCATTTTATCAAGAAATAGCTCTTTCTCAAAGAGAAGAATCCTGACGCCATTTTGAGGTTCAGAGATTCCGATAACCGAACTGCGGTCCAATTTGGTTCGGTATTTGTAGGTAAAGAGAAGTGCAGGAAAGAGTAAATATCTTGTTTACAGGTGTTTAATTCTCTGTTCTGCATCTGTTCCGAGCAATAAAAAAGCAGAATCGGGCAGGTTTGACGGTGAGTTTTGTTACTTATCCGTTACCTGCCCGAAATGCTTTTGTTTGCATTAAGGCGTTTGTTTTCAGTTTGTTGCATCGGATTTCCGCATAACAAATAACTTGACTTAACGTTTAACCCATCCACAAAGTTCAAGTTATTATGCAACGCAGCACTTTCAAAGTCCTTTTCTATGTAAAAAGGCAGTCGGAAAAACACGGTCAGGTTCCCGTTATGGGCCGTATCACGATCAACGGTACGATGTCGCAGTTCAGCAGCAAACTCTCCGTTCGTTCCAGCCTTTGGGATGCCAAAGCCAACAAAGCCTCCGGCAGAAGTCTTGAAGCCCAGCGTCTCAATGAAAAGTTGGAAAATATCAAAACCAATATCGGCAAGCAGTACCAGCGGCTCTGCGACCGTGATTCGTATGTTACGGCCGAAAAAGTCCGCAACGCCTTCCTCGGTATGGGCGACGACTGCCGCCTGCTGTTGCAGACCTTCGACGAATACCTTGCAGGGTTCCTCAAACGTGTGGGCAAAGACCGCGCCTATTCGAGCTATGACAATTACCGCAAACGCCGTAACCGGCTTGCCTCTTTCCTCGAATACGAATACCGTGTAAAAGATATTCCTTTCAAAGAGCTGAAGCGGGATTTCATCGAAAAGTTTGTAGTCTACCTCTCCTCGGTACAAGGGATGCGTTCCGGGACGATCCATTCGACTATCAAGAAACTGAAGCTGATGACCTACACGGCGTATAAGAACGGCTGGATTCCCACCGATCCTTTCGCAGGTTTCTACGTCAGGCCGGAGTACTCGGAACGTCGCTACCTCTCGGCTTCGGAATTGCAGGCTGTCATGGATGTCAGGCTCCCCAACTATCGGACAGGCATCAACCGGGATGCCTTCGTCTTCTGCGTCTTCACGGGCCTGAGCCATGCGGACGTAGTGAAACTCACCCACGCGGACATCCATACGGACGATAACGGAGAGCGCTGGATTATCGACAGGCGCCAGAAAACAGGTACGCAGTTCCGAGTCAAACTCCTTCCCGTTGCCGCAATGCTCTATGACCGTTATAAGGATCTGCGCCTTGCGGGAGATAAAGTCTTTCCGCTCAAAGGCTCCTATAATACGTTGAATATGTCGTTACGGCATGTTGCCAAACATGCCGGATTGTCGTTCAATCCGACAATCCACATGGCCCGGCATACCTTTGCCACGACGGTCACGCTCACGCAGGGCGTGCCTCTGGAAACGGTCTGCAAGATGCTGGGACATAAACGGATCACCACGACCCAAATCTATGCCAAAATCACCAATGACAAGATCGGACAGGATATGGCGGCATTAAGCGAGAAACTCAGCAGCGTCTTCAAGGTCGCACGGTAATGGCCTCCTATCTTACAGCTAATTCGATTCCCGATCTTACTTCGTCAATAGCAGGGTAATTTTCGATGTAAGTTTTCCCGCCGGCAGGGAATTTATCGTCAGAGATGGAAATATGCAAGGCCATGCGAATCGCCCGAGGGGCGAGCCTTGCATATTTCCATCCCCGGCGTTTTGCTGGTCGCTACCGTCGGAAAAGGCGACATTCTGCGGCTCCTGACGATCCGGTTCTGATGTTCAGCCGCGATCGGCGGATTTCATCCCGTCCTGTGATCTGCCGTCGAAATTCCTCTGCTTTTTCAAAACGGCCGTCTTTTATTTTTCTTTCCATGGAGATAATTCAGCTCGTCGCTATAAATGTCCATGACAAAGCGCAGCATATTGTCGACCAAAGCCGTAAGCCTTGTGCTTTCATTCCCCAACAGGTGGAGGATTTCCGACACTTTGCGCTTGGTTTGCGCACTGACATAGATCGCCGAACGGTTACGGCAATTCACCGGCGCGAAGAACGTGCGTTCGAAATCCGGCAGCGCGATCTTTTTACGCCAGAATCCGGCCGACTCCTTTCCAGTAGTCGTTTGGATGTCGACGTCTGTTTTCTCAGCAGTCGGTGCCGATGCTCCGGATACCGTTTCCGATGTGTTTTCCTCAAGAGCGTCCATATCTTCCTCTTCCGGTTCGGGAATCTGGCGGACGACTTTCGAATCCAAAGGGGCCTGTCGGCGATCATCTGACGCATCAACTCCTCGTCGACTTCGATACGGGGATGTTTAGAAGGATTGGGTGCAGGTTTGTCTGTTTCTTTCAATGAATCCATGGTGCAACGTTTTTGAGATTGATTGT
>ENA-UONV01000530-UONV01000530.1-human-gut-metagenome-genome-assembly--contig:-CS4-NODE-530-length-43244-cov-16.499479_pt1 | contig 43244 bp, 50 predicted proteins | sample MGYA00242461_ERZ724008 | MGnify/ENA metagenome assembly ERZ724008 | reverse complement strand
TATGGATTTTTGTACTTGTGAATTGGTCAAACCACCGGAAAAAGTTGAATAGCCTGTTTTTCTCCTCCCACAATTCTTTCTAACATAATTATATCATATTTTACAGATGGACGGGCCAAAATCGCAACTTTGTTCATGAATACTTAACCTTTATGCACGAGATTTATTGTCGCCTTAATATATAAAACTAGAGCCCCGTCATCTTGGATGGGGCTCTTGAGTTGTAGCTGGAGGTGTATCTCATTTTGTGCCAGGGGTATTGTATGGTAGTTTTCGAAAATGAGTGCAAAAAAACAAACACCAGAAGTCAAACTCAAAAATATCTTAGTCTTGGCAAGTTTACCCTTGCGCTGCTGTGCGAACTTCGTACAATAAGAATTGTACAAGAGAAACGGCAAGAGACATTTGTAGTGATTGTAGTTGGTCGCCACGAATCGATGCCGTGTCTGCTTGCGCATAATTACCTCTTTTCGAAGCCCACAGGTCATTCTCTCACCTGTGGGTTTTATTTATTGCGGAATCGTGCGAATTGCAGACAATTAAAGACAGAGCGATTGTGAGATGGGGCGATACCGATGCAGTAGGGATGAGAATCTTAGCAGCTAAAAAACTGAATGTGGAGAAATAAAAATTATGGTATACGTGATTGGAATTGTAGCAGCCCTGATTATTCTCTTTGGATTTCTCTGCTACAAGAAAGCTCCGCCCACGGAGGCTATCGTTGTGACCGGCTTTGGTCTGTCTAAGCCTAAAGTGGTTTGCGGAAAGGGTACATTTGTTCTGCCCGTTCTTCAACGGGCTGACCGACTGAATATGCGCCTTTTGAAAATTGACGTCAAAACTCCTGAAACAGGTGTTAAGACGAAGAACGGCGTAAGTCTTTGGATTGACTCTGTTGTCACGATTCAAGTCTACAGCGAAAACTCTACCGTTCTGGATGAAGAAGTGAAGGCATCCGGTCTGAAAGACGCCAAGGCGTACATCATGTCCCGCCAGCAGGCAGCCATCTCGAACTTTCTCGGCATGAACGAGCAGGGCATCAATGACAAAGTCAATGACGTTCTGCAGGGCAATTTGCGAGAGATTGTCTCCGATATGACCGTTGACCAAATTCTGACGAACCGCAAGCAGATGGCTGTGAGCGTTATCGAGAATGCTCGCCCCGACCTTGCTAAGATGGGACTTGAGGTCGTGACTTTTAACGTCCAGGATATCAGGGATGCAGTGGATGTTCAAGGCCACAATCACGGCGTTATCGAAGCTATCGGCATCGAACAGGAAGAGCTCGTAAAGAAACAGGCTGAAATTGCCCGTGCTCAGGCTGCCCGTGATGTAGCCTGCGCGAAGGCCGATGCTGAGATGGCTGCAAATGCCAAGGAAGTTGAAGCGCAGACTGCGATTGCAAAACGCAACAATGAATTGCAGCTCGCCAAGGCAAAGCTGAAAGCTGAAGCTGATAAAGCTGCGGCTGACGCAGATGCTGCCGGTCAGATTCAGATGAATCTCCGCGCCAAAGAAATCAAAGAAGCGGAAGCTGATGCTGAAATCGCCAAGCAGAAGAAAATGGTAGACCTTGCCGCACAGGAAGCCGAGGTCCAGCAACGCAAACTGGATGCGGAAGTCCGCAAACAGGCAGATGCTGACCTGTACCGCCGCCAGAAAGAGGCAGAAGCCAAGAAATATGAGGCGGAACGTGCAGCTGAGGCACAGAAGTTCTCTAAGCAGCAGGAAGCAGAAGGCATTGAGCTTGTCGGTAAGGCAGAAGCTGAAGCGATTCGTCAGAAAGGCTTGGCTGAAGCGGAAGCCATGAAACAGAAAGCAGAGGCATATAAGCAGTATAACGATGCGGCTGTGGCTGAAATGCTCATCAAGGTTCTTCCTGACATTGCCAAGAGCGTGGCTCAGCCTTTGTCCAGCATTGATAAGGTTTCTATCATTGGCGGTGATGCCTCCGGCGTATCCGGCGTTTCCGGGAACGTTCCTATCCTGATGGCTCAAACCATGCAGACGGTGAAAGAAGCGACCGGAATCGACATGGGCGAAATTGTCCGTGCCAACAGCATCCAGGCAAAGACCGACCGCAACATCAACATTATGACTCAATGTGAACAGCCTGAGAATAACAAAGAGAAAGGAGGTGCCAAGGCAATGGAACGCGTAGAAGGCGGCTATCTGATTCATGAGAAGAGTCTCAACGGTGAGGAAGTCACTCATTTTCGACCGGATGTGACCGAAGAAGAGAAGGCTATCATGAAAGACAAAAAGGCCAAAGATTAAAGACAACATGAAAAGAGGGTGACTCGAAAGAGCCATCCTTTTTTCTGTTGTGACGCAAACGAAAAGTTCATGGTAGCCATCCAATTTGGGTGACTGTCTTTTTTGCATGTTAAGGCTTTGTTGCTGAATTGTGCGAATTGAAGATAATTAAAAACAAAAGATGCTTTGTATCAAATCGATTGAAACCGAAGAGGTGAAGTTAATGCTCGGCGTGAGTTTGATTATCATAGCAGCAGCTGCCGTGTATATGGTCGAGGCGTATATCCATACCTACTATGCGATTGAGTATATGCACGGCGCACCGCTGTTCTTTGTACTACTTGCAAAATACGCGGCACCGGTCCTGTTCCTGCTCCTGTGCGGGTACTTTGTATTCCGGTACATGGAGAAGCGGCGGGAATCGGAAAAGCCTGTGCAGGATAAGCTCGTAAACCGAGAAGAAGCCTATGCAGAGAAAATTTACGCGACCGTAAAAACAAAAGCTGTGTTCTCAGACCAGGCCAACCAGATGCTGTATCAGGTCATGCGGTTCGGACAAAAGATGGCGGTGGCGTACAGCATGACGCAGGACAGCAAGACTTCCGGAGAGCAGGCGAAGTGCCTGACGCTGTTGGCGTCGGCAGAACGAATATTCTATGACCGTCTGGATGACGCTATCCGCTCGGCATCGATGTTCGATGAGACAGAATACAAAGCTTTCCAACAAGGCATTATCTCGTTCGGAGATACCGATACCGCTAAAAAGAAGCAGGAGATATACGCCGGTATCATCAAGACGATAAACAATGTGGTCCATGATAATGAGCGTCTTATCCTGCGCTTAGATTCTCTTGCCTACGCACTCAATCAGCGCTCAGCACAGAATCCGTGGGATACCGATGTGGTCTTGGCAATGTCACGACTTGATGATGTCATCAGCAAAACAAATCAAGACCTTGAACAGGACGAGGAAATCAGTCGTGAGGCTCTGAAAAAATACGATTCTTTGAATGGAGGTAATTGACAATGGCAAGAAAAGGTGTGTTCCCGATAGTAGCGACCTTAGCGGTCGTCGGCGTAGTATTGGCGGTGTTCTCCCAGACGGTGATGCGGGACTCGAATATCAGCACCAATACTATGACAACGGAGCAGGCGTATGCGGATTTGAGCGGGAAGATGAAACGCATCGGGGTACAGAAAGTATCTGTAAACCCGCAGCAGCTTGATGTATCGGAGTTTTTGGACGCGAAAGATGAGTTGCCGGATATCGACTCCTCCTACCCGTTTGTGGTAGAGGGAAACGGTGATGTCAACATTGAAATCTTCTCTTCCGGCGAGAAAGCAGCAGAATCCGGTTCTGATTCTTTCCTGACCAGCATGGCAAAGAAGTTTAACGCCCAGCACAACAAGACTTCCGGAGACAAGACCATGAGCGTCTCTCTGCGCTCCGTTCCGTCCGGTACGGCAGCTGAGTACATCTCGACGGGAAAGTATCAGCCTGAGTGCTATACACCTTCAAACACGCTCTTTGGCGAACTGGTGAAGAACGAGGGCGTAGAGTTGACCGTTGAGGCTGACCGTCTGGCCGGCAATGTGGCGGGTATTCTCGTATCGAAGAAGACAGGGGATATGCTCCGCTCTGAATACGGTGAAGCGTCTGTTTCTTCCGTTCTGAACGCAACCATCGATGGCAAACTCATGATGGGATACTCGAACCCCTATACGAGTGCAACGGGTCTCAACTTCCTGCTTGCGGCCCTTGCGAGCAGCGGCAGCGACACGATTGTCGATACAGCAGCTGTTGAGAATTTCCAGAAATTTCAGGCGAACGTCCCTCTCGTATCCTTCACCACCCAGCAAATGGTCCAGTCGGCGGACAAGGGCATCGTGGACGGTGTCGTGATGGAGTACCAGTCTTATCAGAATGACCCGACCTTACAGCGCAACTACGAGTTCATCCCGTTCGGTGTCCGGCATGATAATCCTCTGTATTCCATCGGAAATGTCTCTACTGAGAAGAAGGAAGCGATTGCCGCCTTCGTTTCCTTCTGCGCTCAGAACCAGGCTGAGGCGACGAAGGACGGGTTCAATGGCCTCGATGACTATGCTTATACCGGAAAAGTATACGACGGCAACACCATCGCACAGGCTCAGAGTGTCTGGAAAGAAGAGAAGGACTCCGGCATTCCTATTGTGGCAGAGTTCGTTGTCGATACTTCCGGCTCGATGCGCGGCGAACCCCTGAATGCCCTGAAAACCGCGATGATAAACACCATTCAGTATATCAATGACGACAACTATATTGGCATTATTGGCTTTGATTCGGATGTCAGGGAATACCTGCCCATCGACCAGTTCTCCCTGACCCAGAAAACCCTGTACAAGGGTGCCGTAAACTCCCTCGACGCGAACGGCAGCACCGCAATGTACAACGGTCTTTGCGTTGCTATGGACCGCATCTACAAAAAATCTCAGGAACTGGGTGGGAATTGCACGCCCATCATCTTTGTGCTCACGGACGGTGACAACAATACCGGATATGACTTCTCCGATACGAAGAACATTATCGCTGGTATGGATATCCCCATTTACACCATCAGCTACAACTACGCAGCGGATAGTCTTTCGGAGCTTGCTTCCATCAACGAGGCGGCAGCTATCGTCGGTAACAGCGAGGATATTACCTATAAGCTCCGCAATCTGTTCAATGCAGAGATGTAACTCAAAAGCGCGGTTTTGTCCGCGCAGCTGCTCAAAAAGACAGCCTCCACGCGGCGAGCAGCGGGCAACGGGAAATAGTCCCGGCGAATCGTCATAAAAAGGAACGCGTTATAAAGAAAGGAGTAGCAGGGCATTTATTGCGGCCTAAAACACAAGTAGCTATAGGCAGTATACTCTGCACACACAATTCATGGAAAACAACGAGACAAAGAACAGCATAGTGCGGATGTTTGGTAAAGTTCCGGAAGCCATGCTCATCATTAACAACAGCATCTATTGCGATGAAGAAACTGATGGACTGTTCCACCATGAAATGGGGATTACAGACAGCCTTTTTAGTACAGAACGAATTAACGAATATATAATTCGCCGCCCATATCCTAACAAACAAGTTTGCCAAGTGTCTAAGAAAATTGGAAGAAATGTCTTCAAAGCAGGATATCCAGTTCTTTACAATGATGTGTCCGAATTAAATGGCCGGAAATATTTGGCATTCGATGCTTGGGTTGGATATGATGTTCCTCCAAAAGATTTGACTACTGCACCTGATGCTTGCCATATCTATATCCCGTTGGATATTCACGCCACAAAAGAGAAACCATATGTTCTTTTTCGTTTTAAGTTCCTTCAGACGGCAGTATTACCAGATGATGTTGATTCAACGGACGAATTCGCACTGCCAACACAGTTTGAATTCGGATTTTATGTGGAGACATATGAAATTGGTGAGAATGGATATATATATCCTACACGGTGGGAGACACGCAAGCACACGATGGGCTGCCATGCCCCGGACGACAAATTGCTTGCGCTCGACGAATCTTTGACAGACAAAGAACATAATGTATATGTCTATCATCCAATCGATGTAAGCGGAAGTGCCTTTAATAATACCGATTTTTTGCATTTTTAACGCACAAAAAAGGTTAAACAATGTCCAATCGTTTTTCGAAATAAACAAGAAGGAAGGGATTACCATATGAGAACGCAACAGGTTCCAAACTCTCCCTATTTTATCCATTACGACGATAACGGTTATTGCTGTATATCCAAAAGCAGAGAAAGCCAAGAATCCATCCCGGAATCCGAGATGCAGGAGTTTCTTGATGCAGTAGCCAACGGGTTACTCTACATCGAGAAAGAGCGAAAAAGCAGATACCAGCGCATCGAAGAAGCCGAAAAAGCAGCTTTTGCCAAGGGTGAAGCGGAAGGTCGAGAAGATAAGCTGCTCGCCACAGTCAAGGAGCTGAAGGAAGAGCAAGCGTCAAGAGCAGAGTATGAGCGCAAGCTGCAGTATGAAGTATATGCTCATACTAATCACACCACGAAAACTGAGTGGGTTCGCCTTAGTCGTGGAGGATGGTGAGCAGCATGATAGGAAGCATTCCAATTCCAAACACCAGATTTTATCTGTCAAGCTTCGACGGTAAGAAATGGTTTATAACAGAATATTACAGGACTGCACCGTTCAATCCTGCAAAAGAGACATACGACTTGTACAAGGCGTTCGCGGAAGCATTCCGCGAAAACGAGATGGAAGAGCAGGAGTTTCAGGAGGAGCTCAAAAAGGCCGTCAATAAAGCTTACGGAAACGGCTTATACGCCGGACGGCATAGTGTTGATTTTGGCTGAGCCGAACAAAAAAAGGGGCAATGACAAACGAAAAAAGAACAGATGGATTTTGCGAGAGCGGTTTTAGAACACAATAGGCGGCATGAAAGCGAAAAATCAGATACGACTGAAGTTCAGAAAACAAACCGTGAAATATACAAAATCGAAGAAAAACAGCGCAGGAAAGCGGCAAAACGAATATGAGCATAGCAAAAATCGAAACTGCATCAGGCGTAACGCTGGTCCTCAATGGCAACACGGTCTTTGCCTCTGACGATACATCCTACTGGATGCAGGGGGCAAAAGTCATTGGTGACGATGGGCATGTCTATGGGCATGCTGAGACTATTCGAGACGCCCTGTGTCTCGTCTTGGCAAAGTACGGCGGGTTAAAGGGCAACAGTACGAAACAAACAAAACCAGTAAAGGCGGTGAGAGCATGGTAGTGTATACAAAATCCGGTGTGACGGTAAATTGCTGCGGCAATCTCTTCATTGCATCGGACGGCAAGACCTACAACCTCTGCGGCAGGATGCTGACCTGCAGCGGGAAAATCATCAGCTACAACTGTCAGTCGAAAGAAGAAGCACTGGGTACGGTCGTGGGGCTGTACGGCGGAAGACGATTTTAGGAGGTACACTATGCAAACGGTCATGACGAACAGCGGTGTGGAGCTTCGTGTAGAGAGCAGCATCATTTACACAACCGACTCGAAAGCATTCTGGCGCAGCGGTAACATGCTGGTCGGAAACGGCACGGTCGTCAGCTACCAGTGCCGGTCGATGGATGAGGCGGTCGATATGGTCGCCGCCTTGTACAACGGAAAGAAAGCAGAAGCAACGCAGGCATAATCCTCTGTAAAAGTATACGCCGTTCACCTTTTCGGGTGGACGGCTTTTTGCTTTGTGTATATAGCGATTCGGAAGCAAAGCAAGCTGATTTTACCAGCACTTTGATATTATAAGGCATGATTTCCAGCAGTTTGATATTCTACGGTCAGTTGCACAGCCGTGCAAATTGCATGCAATGGGAATTGGAGAACAAAAAAAGCGATGCAAGGATGTATTTGTAATAAATATGGCGGCTGTTTTTGGTATTCGCGAAACAACACGAAATTAAACGAAACGCGAAGAGGATACAAAAAAAGACGAATGAAATCCGGCTGAGGCGGATAATAATTGTGCCGAGTAGTTTAAAGTCCGGACAATGGGACAGCTAAAGTGGTAGAATGAAACAAGGAATACCTAAAACCAGATTTAACCGAAAAAACAAAAACCATGAATGAATAATTGGTTGCTAAAAAGTAACCGCTCGCTTTTATACCCAAACCAACAAATGACCCAAATCTGTTTAGGAAGGATAGGCACAAAATGGCAAGAAGGAAAACAAACGACTTGGAAAATCAGATGTCGCTCATGGACATGATGGCATCGGAAAGCCCCGAATATACCGAAGAAGGCCCGGAAGAACTCTTGGACCCCGGCGAGGACATGGGGGACAGTGAAGGGCAGACGGATAAGCCCTTCAAACTCGTGGCGAACAAGACCACGAAGGCAAAGGTGAGCATCTCCACGCAGGCGCTGAATGTTGTGAAGGCGGTATATGCTGATACGGTCGAAACGAATTGGGAAGAGTTGTTTGACGGGTTCGACAGACTCTATGCTATCACTTTTTCGTCCGGTATCGAGTTCGTAAATAAGGTCATCAACAAGTTCTCGTATGCGGAAGTCGTGTTCGGATGCGAGAAAATCATCGCCAACGACATTGCTACCATCATGTCGGTGCAAATCGACAGCGTGCAGCGGCTCGCTAAGTCTAAGTCGGCAGGGAACCTTGCGAACCGCCTCGATGACGGGTCCTTGCAGCTGTATGTATCGCGAGACACGAAATCGCACGAGAAAATCTTTATCTTGGAGAGCGCTGACCATAAGCGTGTCCGAGTCATCACCGGCAGTGCGAATATGTCGGCATCGGCGTTTTGCGGCATTCAGCGAGAGAATATCGTCTGCTTCGATGACGAAGCGGCATTTTCGCATTATAAGGTCCTGTTCGAGACCTTCAAGGAGACCTGCTCCGACAATGTCTCCTATAAGGCAGTCGTGAACACCATGAACCAGGAAGATTATCTGAAAGAGAACATCAAAGAAGTGCCCGTCTTTCAGTCTATTGAAAAGCAGAAGCTTGTCTTTCTGGAACAGGCACAGCCTGAGGATGAGGTCGAATACGAGATAGTTGCCGATGTCAAGAAAATGCAGGAACTCGTCAAGCCAATCATGCCTAAGATGCCGGTACAGGCGAATCGTATTGTAGTGGCAGCGGAACCGATGCGCGTTTTCGGGAAACGATATACCGAGGTTCGGCGTGTGGCAGCTGAGGCAGTTAAGCAGCTCCCGAAATTACATATCGACTATGATGCCGGGACCATGACCTTCAACGACGAGAATATCGACCTCAATCCGAATCTCAGCGAGGTGGCAAAGAACATCAAGAGCATCCAGAAGTTCTTCTCAGGCATGGACTACTTTTACGGCGATGTCGAACAGGCCAAGAAGGCCTACTTCAAGTACATGACCTGGTATCTGGCTACCCCGTTCATGGCGTACCTTCGGTATTTTGCGTCAAGGAACAACTACGATACGAAGCTGTTCCCGATGTACGGCGTAATTTACGGTGACTCAAACGGCGGCAAGACGACCTTTATAAAATTTCTTGTCAAACTCATGAGCGGTGAGACCGTTAAGATGAACACAACGGAGGATTTCACAGCCACAAGAATCGACGGCCTCAAACGAGTATGTGAGGGACTGCCGCTAAACATCGACGACCTCGCCAAGACCCAGTTCCAGAACCATTCAGAACGGGTAATCAAGAACGATGAATGGGGTATCTCAGATAGGCTCGTGAACTATCCTGCTGTATCTATCACATCGAATAAAATCACCTCGCTGACAAAAGACCTCTCAAAACGCGCTATCATCTGTCGAATCGGTGCTAAAATTGATAACGAGCGCGGTGCCAAGAACTCAAAGCGTGTGAATGAGAGTATGTCGGAGCTGACAACCGCGTTCTATGGGGAGTATGTCCGCCGAATGCTTGTTTGCATCGATGAGATGACGACGGAAATGCGTGAAAATGCGAATGGCAAAGAATACTTCCCGGATATCTTCCATGCCTCGTCCAGTGTGATTGCAGATATCTTCGAGGCTTGCGGAATCGATTTGCCGGACTATGTGCGTATCCTGTACTATAACGACTATATGGGTGATGAGAGCATTGGTCGTGCTGCAATTGAGAAAATCGAACTGGCATGGCAGGCTGACCCGAGCAAGTTCCGGGTTGATAAGAAGCAGAACAGGCTCATTTACTCTTATCCGCCGGATGGACCGTGGTACGAACTGAAATACATTGCAGATGAGCTGCCGAACTCCCTCGAAGCAGAGATTTCTGGCGGCAACCAGCTTATCATGAACTACGAGCAGGCACAGGAATTGTTCGGCATCAAGTTTCGGCGCTGGCTGGGCATCTTTAACCTCTAATATGCATGGCAGGTTCTTTTCGGAGCCTGCCTTCTTATTTCGCAAAAATAGTTGCCCATTTGTGCGAATTGCAGACAATCAGAAATAAAGCGTAAAGCAAAGGAGCTGAGTACCATCTCAAAATTTGCAAGCAAAAAGTTGATTGAGCGAAATTGCAATATCATGAAAGACTACGGCAACGGCTATTCCATTGAGGAGCTTGCCGCAAAATACAGGTTGAGCGTCCGTACATGCTATCGAGCGTTAGACGACGCGAAACAGGAGGCCAGAATTCAGTTGGCGCAGGTAGAGGATGCTAGAAAGGCCGAAATTCTTGCGGCATACAAGAACAGTGTCCCTCTCAAGGAAATGATTGCGAAATTTAACGTGGCAGAAGGATATTGCAGCATGGTTGCCAACGATGCGGGCCTGACTGAAAACCGTAGAAATGAGCGCATCAAAATTCGGCAAAAACCCCGCAATGAGAATATCTTTCGAGAATACGAGAGTGGCGTGCCGGTGCAGAAACTATCCGAAAAATATCAGCTCTCGGTTCCTGGTATTTACAAGGTTATCCAGCGAGTGAGAAGGCAAAAGGAGGCGATGAGTCTTGCAATGGATTGTGAAGCAAACCAAATCGAAAGGATATGAGTTCACCTTCGATATCGTGAAAGGCAAGGCCGTTATCGGGCAGGCACACTATATCCCGAAATTGCTACGGCAGGGTTATGGCATCCGGCTGAATGATTCCAAGTTCCTGCTGCAATACATGCCAGCTGCTGACGCAAGGGCGTACATGCGCGGCATCAACACAAAAGATATTCTGAGACACCCTTTTGCTATCCGTGAGAACAACTGCACGGTAGGCGAAATTTCCGTCATCCATACAAAAACCGGATTCCTCCAAGGATACAATTCTATCGCCATGCAGCTGTATGGCGAGGAATACCAGAGCTACAAAATTGGCTTTGGAAAAGAAGGAGTATGCTGCCCTGTATTCCTTTGCGGACAGCAAATCGCCCAAATCAATAAGAGCGCGGTGGTCAAGGATAATCTGGATGAATACCTGATTTACGCAGTGAATGAAAAGGCACTGATGCCGTCCGTCATGTTCGCCATTTATATTGATGGAATATACTACGCAAACCGAGGCATGTATGTGGATGACGCAACGACTATCAACTGCGAATACAGCTTGAACGAGGAAGTCCTGTCCCACTACGACCCGAATTTTGTCAAAGGACTATGACTCCAATAACTGGTATTCACAGACAATATCATGTTGCGAAACTGTGCGAATTGCAGACAATTAAAAGTGAATGAATTACAAAAGCTACAGAGGATAAGCAATGAGCTATGAACCCATTATCACACCGGGCAGGAATTTCTTTCTTGTCTCGACGGAGTACAAAGAGAGCTGCTCTGCCTGGTGCCGCAAGCAAATTAGAGCGACGCTGAGGACCTGTCAGGGACGAGTCATCATCATTGATGCAACGGGCGAGTACGCGGACTTGGCGCTTGAACATGACAGATTGATTCGAGAGAAAATCCCGTCCATCATTTATCGGTATAAGCTGGTGGACGGGAAACCGTATATTGCTCATGTCATTGAAGTTGATACGGAAGCAAATGAAGCACCGCACCTGATTGTATACGATATCAGCCGGACCATAATCACCAGCTGGAAGGTCGGCGTAGAAGCAATTGATAAAATCCTGCAATCCTATGCCGTGATGCGGGACAGTGAAATCGCGTGGCTGTATGTTCCGCTGGACTTATATACCAATGTCAAGCCTGAAACCGAATCCTGGAACATTTTGGAACGAACTATCAAGGGTAATGAAGGCAAGCTCATGACAGTACTGACGACTCGCAAATTCACCATTGGGATGGTCCAGCGCTGTTTGCATATGACAAAAAATAAACTTTTGGAGGATAGCAAATGACCAATGAACAGCTGAGAATCGCATTGACGGCGAATGCCGTTACCAAACAAACCCGAAACCATTTTGGATTCAGTGACCCGTGTGGAAAAACGCTGGAAGAATACAACAAGTCCGCGATGCTGTGCTGCATGACAGCGGCGCAGAGAATGAACACGCCGGGTTTTGAGCGTGTTTTGGCTGCGCAGATTTTTCCCTGCTTTACCATTGGCTGCTGGAATCAGACGAAGACGGTCTATGATTTTGACTACGAGTTTCAGAAAATGCTGATGGATACGGATGACGTGGCAATTCATCAGGATATCCTGCAGCGACTCCCGGTTCGTGATTTCTTTATCCCGGTGTATGACAGCTACGACTATAACGGTATGTTCGTGCATGTGGAATTCGACGAAAAAGAGAAAACCACAGCTTTCGGTATCGTTCTTGTCGGCCCCACTAAGGGCAGCCACGATGATTTCACGTTCCTGACTCTGCCTGCCTGGGCCAAGGAAAATCAGAGTTTGACGGAAGCAACCCGGAGTACGAAAGAATATCTGGAAAAGGCAGCAGGACAGCGGCAAGTGAACGGTATCAGTGTTCCGGCCGTAATGGAAGAAGTGCCTTCGGTCTTTGACGACGGAACGCCTTATGTCCGGCTGGCAATCCTGTGCGCCAACTATCTTGCCAGCAAGAACCCTGATGTCCGCTTGGAAACTTCCAAAAAGCGTGACCGCCCGGTATTCGTGTTTCAGGGAAAGGCACAGCGAATCAACGTCAAGACATATACCGTTGGTGAGAATGCGGCCAAAGAATACAAAAAGAATGGGGAAGGCAAAACCCCCCGCTGGCGGCATTACTGGTGCGGCAATGGCCGGGAACGCCGGGAATGCAAGTTTATTTACTGATGGCGGTGAGGGTGAATCATGGCTCCCCATACTTATAAGGACCCGATTGGGTTCTATGAATGGTTCGATGACCTTCCTTATGCTATCCAGGATAGTATTCTGAAACACCTGCCGCATATGGAAGGCGAGGAATGGCTCATTGTCATTATCCTTGCAGCTCTTCTTCTGATGATTCTGGTTTCAGCGTATCTGGGCTTTGCAAGACATAATGTCAAAAAAACGAGTGAACGACTCAACGCTTTGAAAGAGCTGAACAACACGACTGAATTCATGCCGGTCGAGGCGCAGTACCGCTACTATCTACGTTCTGATACGAAGCTGGAATACGAGGAGTTCTCGCTCCCGAAATTCTTCCGCCGCGAAGTGAGAGAAAACTTTAAGCTGTTCAACACTCTTCTTGGCAATGCTCGGGCAAACACGGTATTGTATGAAACATACGGCCGCGAAATCCAGGAACTCCCGGATTGGACAGAATCGGATGACGATTGCGGGCGGCATATCCCGTTCTTTCTCTACCACAACATCGAGAAAGAGTTGTACGATGAAACTGTCCTGGACTGCCCTGTAACGAGCCCTGAGTTTGTCTGTACGAAAAGCTATCTGCCCAAAGATGCCAAAGAGCCGATTGAGACGGAAGAAACCTATACACTGGAGGAACTGGAAGAGTACATACGCCGCTTGAAGGTTGCAGCCGATGTCAAGAAGAACAGCCAGAACGCAGGCTGAAAAAAAGTCAGCAGCCATAAGCAAGAGGCAGGGCCCTGTGTTTCATGGTTCCAGAACGTCTTCCCACCTGAACTTTAACAGCACTTTGATATTCTGCGGGTATTGACAAACAGCCAAAAAGGTGCTTGGGTCAAAAGCTCTTGCAAAAACGTACGATACCCGTACAATAAGCACAAACAAAATAACGAATGAATAGGAGATACATACCATGAGTGAACAGAATACCAATGCTCAGCTCGAAGCTTATCGGAAGCTCGTTGACGATTTCAAGCGCTTCGTCAGTTCTGAAATTCGGGCAGAAGAGAACAGCTACAGGATTGTGGACATGACTTCCGAAGATGCCGAAATCGATGACCCGAGCGTTCCGGTGACTCAACTGGAGGACGAAAAAGCAGAGAAGCTTGCCGGTATTTGCATGGACCTGTCCAATGCCACGCTGTGGCTCTACTACAACCGTGACAAATTTGCAAACGTCGAGTTCATGCCCCTGACTGATGAAACTCTGAAAGAATACCAGAAGCAGGCTCAGAATGCTCTGAATGAACCGAAGAGCCCTCTGTATCTGAAATCCTGGTATCAGCTCATTGAAATGTTGAGTCAGGAATGTATCCCGCAGCGCTACGAGGACGACGGTCAGCGATATACAGACGTCTATGTGAACACCTATATGCTCATGTACCTGACCATGACCCGACTCAAGAACGGCGGAACCTTTACACGCCTTGCAAACGGGCAGGGAAGCGATGCTGTGAAAATCACGACTATCGCAATGTACTACTTCTCCAGCCTTTTGACGGTTCTCTGCACTGAATATTAAGAAATTTTTTCCCGTGTGAGCAGCGACGCTCATGCGGGAATTCTTTTGTAATTTTCTATTGTCAATCTGTGCGAATTACGTACAATGAAAAATATAAACCAAAAATATATCTTATCGTTGTCCCGCATGAGTTGTTTGTGCGGGACTTTTTTGTTTGCGGAAAGGAAATGCACTATGTACGGTTTATCAGAAGAAAGCTTAACGATTGTTGGTGTTATTTTGATTGTGGTTGGTGTCGCTATGATTGGTTGGGGATTTGAATGGAATCAGGACATTACCAATGATAAACGGGTCGGAACCGTTGTCAGAGACATTGGCGTTATGGTTTTGGCAACCGGCATTATATTTGTGATGCAGCGGGCAATGAACTAAATTGAGAAAAAGTAAGGCAGGCTCATTTCGGGCCTGCTTGTTTTTTGGGTGAAATATGATTACAACAAAGAAGATTGACCCACGGCCATATCAGCAGAAAGCTGCTGCGGCGATTCATAGAGAGTGGGATGCCGGGAATAAGAAAACGCTGGTTGTGATGCCGACCAGAACCGGCAAAACTATTGTGTTTGCAAGCATCGTGAACGACCAGGTGACAAAGGGCGAACACGTTTTGATTCTTGCGCACCGAGAAGAGCTTTTACAGCAGGCAAGCGATAAGCTCAAGATGGTGACGGGGCTAGAGACCGCATTGGAGAAAGCTCAGAACTCGGCACTTGATTCCGATAAAATGGTCGTTGTCGCCAGTGTTCAGACTCTCTCTAAGCAGAATCGGTTAATGAAGTATCCGCGTGATTATTTCGGGACTATCATCATTGATGAAGCGCATCACACGGCAGCCAAAACTTACAAGGGAATTCTCGAGCATTTCATCGATGCCAAAGTGTTGGGCGTGACCGCAACACCCGACCGAAGCGACATGAAATCCCTATCTGATATCTTTGATAGTCTTGCATTTGAATATAAGCTTCCAGATGCGATTCGGGAAGGGGTATCTCTGCAAAATTAACACGAAGACAATTCCGGTCGAGGTAGACATCAGCAAGGTTCATATCAATGCCGGTGATTTCAGTGCTCAGGACCTCGGCAATGTTCTTGACCTGTATCTGGACACGATTGCGGATGCCATTGTGCGAGAATGCCAGAACCGAAAGACTGTCATCTTTACGCCTCTGGTACGAATCAGCAAAAGACTGTGTAATATCCTCAATAAGCGAAACTTCAAGACCGCAGAAGTCAACGGCGCGTCTGCGGACCGGAAGGACGTTCTGAAAGGGTTTGACAATGGCGAGTACAAGGCGCTGACGAACGCGATGCTCCTGACGGAAGGCTGGGATTGCCCGACCGTTGACTGTATCATCTGCTTGCGTCCTACCAAGAGCCGTAGCCTGTATGCGCAGATTGTGGGACGCGGAACACGCCTATGTGAAGGGAAAAAGAATCTTCTCGTGCTGGATTTCCTGTGGCTGACAAAGAAACATAGTCTTTGCCATCCTGCTGATATTTTCTGTGAAGACCCGGAAGTGGCACAAAAGACCACCGATATGCTGGCGGATGCGGCACTCACCGGTTCGAATAGCCAGGAGAATTTCGGGAGTCCCGAATTGGGGCTGATTGAGGCAATCGAGGAAGCACAGACTGAGCTGGACGAGGAAAAGCGGAAAGCACTGTGTGAACTCGAAAAGCAGGATACGATTCAGCGCAAGCTCAAGGCACAGCGTCAAAAGCCGAGAGGATTGGTTGACCCGCTGCAGTACATTTTCAGCATCGAAGCGCCGGAACTCAACGATTATCAGCCGATGTTTGAGAGTGAGAGGCAGGAGCCTTCCGATGACATCATCGATAGTATTTCGTGCTACGGCGTAAAAGGGGATGCCATCAAATCTCAGGGCCTTGCCGCTGCAATTCTCAAACGACTCATTGCTCGCAGAGCCAGCGGAATGGCTACCCCGAAACAGATTCGGTGTCTTGAAAGTTTTGGGTTCGTCCATGTTGGGCGCTGGACATTGCGCTATGCAAGCAGCTTTTTGGACATCATCAGTTCTCATGACTGGAAACTTCCGAATGGGTTCGACGCATCCACGCTGGACCCGGAAAAGAATACGGCAGAAGACCTCGCCAAGCTGTATCCAGACTACAAGGAAGATGAGACGAAGAAAGCACCGCGTGGGGATGCTTTCATCTGCTGCTACTACGATGCAAGCTACAATTTGGCTCGCAAGAAGGTCTGCAACAGTGAAAAAGAAATGTTGAATCTGTATTATTCACTGTTCAATACTTGCGAAGCAAAGTACTTCTATTGTACGAAGGAAGCTGATGCATGGATGGCAGAAAAGCAGAATCTAATTGCCAGAAAGACTGGAACACCGATTCCTGCCGCACAGCCGACTCAGGCAACACCCGCAGTACCTCCTCCCTTTGTCCCGACTGCTCCCGCTAAGAGCCACGAATATTATTGCTGCCTTGCCCGATGGGATGGGTCCTACATTGGCTATGAAACTTACAAGAGTGAGCAGGCAGCTCAGAATGCCCGAAAGCAGATTGCCCGGCGCGGTGAGACGGCAGTGTATGCCACAGTAGAGGAAGCCGAAGCGTGGGTCGAACAACAGAAGGCGGCAAGAACCAGGAGGTAACAAGATGCGTACAAACAAGACGGCAAGCCACATTTACTATGAGCTTGACCACGATGTGCAGGAATATACGAAACGGCTTTTAGCCAAAAAAATTCTGCACGCGGCACAGCAGAACAATGCCGCTCCGTTATCTGATAAAACGGCAAAGAAGACTGCTGAGACGGCAGTATTTCTAACCGAACGCCTCGCGCTTTTGTATGAGCTGAATTCTGGATTCCGAGGCATCCGATTCAGCACTTTCGGAGAACAACCTGCTGTTTACACTACCATGGTCCAGCACAATGCTCCGCTGTACGATGAGCTGATGCTTGGGCGGGCCTACAACCTCGCCAGCTTCCTTGCCGCTGAAAGTCCCGATATCAGAGAAGTGGTTTTGATGAAGCATGGGGTTTTGGCGGCAATTTATAATGCTGCTGCGCACATGAAAGAGCGGACTCCGGAGCCGGGAAAAATCTCGGTTCAGAGCCAGCTGTTTGTGTCTACGGCAGTTGAGTTGTTTGATGGTCTTTTGAGTACAGCAGTAGAGAAAAAGAACAGCGGCAATAAAACCGCCGCATGAGATAGAGAATAGGAGATTCGTATGATTCGATTCAGAAAAGATACCCCTCGCTACTGGTTTATGAGTAACTATTATTCTTGCGAATTTGTGATGAATGGGATTCGTTACAAGAATGCCGAAGCAGCGTTTCAGAGCCACAAGGTTCCGCTGGAAGAGCGCAAACAATTTTCAGACATGCCTCCGGCAACGGCTAAGCATTTTGGCCGTCATGTGGCTTTCCCTGCCAACTGGGACGAAACCCGGGACGATGTAATGCGCCGCGTGGTGATGGCTAAATTCGAACAGAATAAAGACCTCAAGCAGCGTCTCCTCGAAACGGGAACACAGCCAATCGAGGAAGATACCACCAGTTGGCACGATAACTACTGGGGAAACTGCCATTGCCCGAAATGCCGGAACATCCCGGGTCAGAACCGGCTTGGGATTATTCTGATGGAAACGAGGGACAAGCTAAAAAAACAAACGAGTAAATAATATTTGCGAGTCATTTCCTTTTTTAAGACAAAAGGCTGCCGCCCATCACGGGTAGCAGCCTTCTTTTTTTGTTTAGTGGGTGTCGTGGCACACATGCTCGAAATCGACGAGCAGCTCATTTGCTGCCTTTTGCACACATGCTATGGCCGGTTCATCCTTGACTTTTTCAGGTAAAAGGATAAGGCACGGACGGTTAATATCAGTTGAGCTGCTATAGTGGCAGGAGAGCAACTCTTCTCCAAATTCGTGATTAAGGGCGGAGGCAAGACATTTACCGAGCAAAGCACAATCCTCATCTTTCGCCAAAAGCCTATCCGCCTCATCGTAGTTAATGCGGCCGTTATCGAGACATATACGGTCAAGAAATGCACGAACAGAAGCAGATGCGCTCATGGCATCTATAGTCTGACGATGATTCTCAAGAAAAATGCAAAATATCGGCTTTTCGATTTCATCCAAGTAAAAGCCAAGGCCGGTAATACGGGTATTGGTATCGGTTTGTGTCATAGGAAACACCTCATCCATTATGGCAGCGAATCACCTTGCCGCATTCAGAACAACTCACTGAACAACTTCGCCAAGGTCATTTGCATATTTCGGGTCACACATCATGAAGTAGTTGACGGGGCCGTACTCCAGACCGAGCTCCTGCGCGTATGCCTTGATAGCTTCTAGAACGTCCTCTCTCTTGAGGCCAAACTTGGAATGCAGACGGGCAAACTCTTTGTCAGAGACAGAAACGCAAGAGCAATTTTCTGCATCGGTTTCTTTGCTGCCCAGCATCCCGTCAAAGATGTCCTGTCCTGCACAGAGAACCGTCTCATTGTTCATCGCATAGGCGATAACGGAAGCCTTACAGTCAAAGTCGCTGTCTTCCACAAGGAAATCCTCAGGGTGGCCGTGACGTTCAACAACGTTTTCATAGATGTCCCGGAGTTCGATAGGAGCAGAAGGAGCGGTCAGCGCTGCTTTATGAAGGCGCATGAATTCCACAAACTTTTCATCCGAGAGGGTATCGGTATAAAAGCCGATGCCGGAAACGCGAACCTTCACTTCGCTGGCAAAGTAATCGTCAATTTTGGAGACGATTTTCTGCTGGACCCGCTTGTATGCTTCCTGAACATTGGAAGCCGTGTAAAATACCGGGAACTTCATGATGTCGATTCCCTCCGGCAGACTCGCGTCATAGGCCGCATCAATGCCGCCTCGCAGCGCCGGAACCGCGTTATGCAGCTCTTTCACAGAAGAAATGTATCCGGTAATGTACAGCTCATCGTTTTTGCTGTAATGCCCGATAAGTCCCACATAGAGGGTCTGCATCAGCATCCGCTTGAAGCTGAACCAACAAAGACGAATGGGTAGAATGACATTAGCAGCCGTACCTTCCGCACGATAGGTGCCGGGGGCAGAGACCTTTTCCAGCAGAATCTGGTCGTTCTTGTCACCGTATTTTTCCTTGAAAAGAGCTTGAAGAATTTCAGTGGACGAAAGAGGAGTGGACATTGGAATCGTTTCATTCAGAAAAGAGAGGAATGCATCCACATTGTCTTTCTGCCATGCGTCATCGGACATGCTTGCACGCTGCATAGAGAGCTTGTCTTTCCCGTCGTCAGGCAAGGGCTCATACCCGCAGGCGATACGAAGCTCGTTCTCCGTGACAGCATCCGTTGCGCTTGCAATTTTCTTGATGGTATTTTCGGTCGGCTGAGCTTTTGCGTTGCCATTCACGAGGCTGCTGATATACCCACGAGTCAGTCCTGCCTGAAACGCAAACTTACCCTGTGTTCGGGTTCCGATGGCTTTTTTAACCAACGATGCCAGCCTTTGAAAGTCGGGCTCTTTGGGAAAGGTGGCCTCCGTATCCTTATTGCTGTTCTTTTCAAGTACCGACTTGTCCCAACCGGTGACAAGAGAATACCCAATATCCTTCAAGGATTGATAGGCAACCCCGTTCTGGTCAAGAGCCGGGGAGTATGTACCGCTGTTATCTTCCAGCTGCTCTACTGCGTCACGCACCATCCTTGCTTCGTTCATCAGGATGACGTCCGGGGCTTCAAGCCGGGCAAGACTCTTGTACCGACTATTGAGGCGCTCGACTCGTGCGGCCAATGCAGTGATGTTGGCAACTTGGTCTTCCGTTGCATGGGCAGAGATATCTGCACCAAGTTCAAAATGGTTCAGTGCAGGAATATCTACGCCTTTGCTCTTGGCGAATTCCACAATGGCTTCCGCGCCATAAAAACGCTTCTCATGGGTTGCGACAACTTTCGTTATCGTGTCGGCCGAGTTGTCCAGCTCAAGCACTTCACCTTTTCCGGCATCCTCGACATAACACCTGGCGTTGGTGAGAAAGCCTTTCAAAAAATCAGCATCCACATCCAGCTTCTTAGCGATGTCGGGCAGCTGCTTATAGAAAATCACGGGCGTGGCGAGGTTAACATAAATCATGGTGTACTCCTTTCAAATATGTCATTAGCTGTACAATGCTGTCATCTTCTGTAATTATAATAGCACACCCCGCACCAAATAACAAGCATGAATTTACAATAAATGACAAGAAAATACACGAGATGACATATTTGGGCAAAGCAGTTGATTTTGGGCATTTCCTGTTCAGCAACGGAACAAGCTCTATGCGCCTTGTCTATGCCACAGTTTTGCCACGATTTTGCCATATTTTTGCCTTGTGCATCCGTGCGAATTGAATATGATGGGAAATATAAGATAAATAAGTGTAAGCCGCAGAGATTATGTTTCTGCGGCTCTTTCTTTTGTGGTCCCCATGCGGATAAAAATGTCTGCGTGGGGATTATTTATTGGGAGATATAACATGGCAAAGAATGAAAATCTGCACAAGGCAAAGGATGCCAAGAACGACGAGTTCTATACTCTGTTGAGCAGTGTATCCGAAGAACTCAGGCACTATAAGCAGCATTTTGCAGACAAAATCGTGCTCTGCAACTGTGATGACCCGACATGGTCTGCTTTCTGGCGTTACTTCCATCTGAACTTTTCTGAGCTTGGTTTGAAGAAACTCATTGCAACGCACTATGACCGCACTGAGCCCACCTACAAGATGGAGTATGAAGGCGGAGACGACAATGATGCGGAAGTCGGCGTAAAGACTCCACTCGAAGGCAATGGTGATTTTCGCAGCGAAGAATGCCTCGCCTTGCTGGACGAGTGCGATATCATTGTTACGAATCCGCCGTTTAGCCTTTTTAGAGAATTTGTCGGGACGCTGATGAAACACGATAAGAGGTTCATTATTTGGGGAAACAACAATGCCATTACATATAAAGAATTTTTTCCGCTTCTGAAAGAAAACAAGGTTTGGCTTGGCTACACAGCGAATAAAACATGTACATTTAGAGTTGCCGAAGGCTATCGCTTCGACGAAAAACTCACTGCACAATTCAATGACGGGCACAAGTATGGGAAAGTGCCCGCCATTTCTGTTTTTACCAACCTCGACATCCAGAAACGCCACGAGAAACTGATTCTTTGGCAACGGTACTATGACGATAACGGGAATCCTCTGCCGGATGCAGATGAGAGGTATCCACACTACGATAATTACGCGGCCATCAATGTGGATAGGGTTGCGGATATTCCGGCAGACTACAAGGGCATTATGGGCGTGCCGATTACATTCATGGATAAGTATAATCCGGATGAGTTTAAAATTCTCGGTTACACAGCAAAAGATATGGGCGTCGATTGCTTGAAATTTTATGAAGATTTGGAGCAAAGTCTTAATTGCGGGCCTTTTTTACGAAATATGAAATCGGCGAGATTTTCACCCATGATTCGATATGATTCCAAACCAAATAAAACTTGTTATAGGGCTAGTAATGTGAACGGCTATATGCTCAAAACATACGGGCGTATTCTTATTTGCAGAATTAAAACAAGGAGAAGTTAACATGAGGTGGGAATTATTTTGGGCTGCGTTAAGTTCACTTTCTACAATGGCTGCTTGCATAATTGCTTTGTTCCAACCGATTTTTCAAAAATTTATAACGCAAAAAAGTATTATAACATCATTTAGGACCGATATGGAAGCATTTGCTCCATCCGCACCCGATATGGTCAATGAAAAAATGTGTACAGTTTCAATAACAAACAATGGATATAATTCTATTTTTATATCAAGCGTAGCTTTATTAGTAGATGGCAAATATTACAATCAACTTAGAATTCCCGACAACCAAATAATAAACCAAATATACTATGTCAAATTCCCTTGTGAGTTAAAAATAGGAGAAAAAATACAAATCGACTTTTCAAAGCAGGCATTAAAAAAGGAAATGCGCTTACTAAACCCTACAGAACCTGTCAAAATTGTAATTATTGATACAAGTAATAAGCAAATTATAAAATCAACAGATAAAACTGTTCAAAATATAATCGATTAAAAGAGGAGAAAAACAATGAAAATCACAGAAACCAAAATCAAGGTATCTGACCTTGTAGAGAACTACAAAGACAATGGCGATGGCGGTGTCTTTGGCTACAATGACCGTCTTACGATTCGCCCGTCCTTCCAGCGTGAGTTCATTTACGGGGAAAAGCAGCGTGCTGCCGTTATCGATTCCGTGATGAACGGATTTCCGCTGAACGTCATGTATTGGTCTAAGACCGGGGCTGACACATACGAGGTTCTTGATGGACAACAACGTACCATCTCTGTTGCTCAGTACATCAACAAGGATTTCCCTGTCACGGTCAACGGCAATGATAAGTTCTTCCAGAACCTGACCAACGAAGAAAAGCAGGCAATTCTGGACTACGAGCTGACGGTCTATGTCTGTGAAGGCACGGAAGCCGAGAAGCTGGAATGGTTTAAGCGCATCAACATCGCTGGAGAAGTTCTGACTCCGCAAGAGCTGCTGAACGCTACCTATACAGGTCCGTGGCTGGCTGATGCAAAGAACTACTTCTCAAAGCGCAATTGTGTGGCCGCGAAGATGGCTGATGGTTACTTGAAAGGGAACCCTATTCGGCAGGAACTGCTGGAAAAGGCTCTGACTTGGATTGCGGACCGGGATGGTCTGGAATCCGGGCAGATGTACATGGCTATCCACCAGCATGACGAGGATGCCAATGACCTCTGGCTTTACTTCCAGTCAGTTATCAACTGGGCAAAAATGCTGTTCCCGACTAAGCGGAAGGGGATTACTAATGCACAGGCGTGGGGACTGCTTTACAACAAGTACCATTCAAGGCAGTACAACAGCAACGCTCTGGAAGCAGACATCAAGCAGCTCGTGATGGACGATGATGTGACGAAAAAGGCAGGCATCGTTCCGTACATCCTGTCTGACCGTACATGGCGTGACGAGAAGCACCTGTCTCTGCGTGCGTTTACTGAATCCCAGAAACTCCGTGCCTATGAGCGGCAGGGTCATAAGTGCCCGCTGTGCGTTGCAAATGGCATCAACACTGAGTATGCCTTTGAGGACATGGAAGGTGACCACATCATTCCTTGGAGCAAAGGCGGGCATACCACGGATGACAACCTGCAGATGTTGTGTAAGAAGTGCAATGCGGCAAAGTCAGATAAATAAGGAGAAATTAAAATGGATATATTCGAGAAATTAGCAGAATTTAGTAATGAAACTTTTAGCGCATTGAAATGGATTTTTCTTTTCGTGAGTTGCAGTGCATTTTTTGCTTCGCTTTTGGCGTTAAAACCTTCAAAAAAGGATGTGTCAAAAGCAGTGACTTTTAGTAGTACCGTTTCTTTTGCTGTTGCAGCGTGCGGGTTTGTGTACTGTGATATTATTGATATGGTATGTAAATTGATTAACTGTAATGCTGGATTGTTTACAACGATTGTCGGAATATTGTTTGTAATTCCTGCGTTATCTTCTTCGGTTGGGTTTGGGAGCTCTTTTAAAGATACAATATTGTCAACCTATAATAGAATATACAAAAACAAATAAGGCGGCAAAATGTAGCGATTTTTGTTTGAAACCAATGTATTGACTGAATAGTATCATTAAAATGGGGCTTACGCAATTCTCAAAACATGCTATAATACAGACGCCACAACAAGTTCTAAACCTCCTATTGTAATCAGTATCACACTGGCTGCGTAGGAGGTTTTTTGTTTTGATGGAAGGAGTAACAACAGATTGGTTTTTTGAATTCCGTGTAAAGCATGAGAGTGTAGTATGGATGAATATGTCAGATAACCTTTCGGTAACCTGGGCATCAGAAGCCTCGACACTGGAAATGATATAGACATAAACCTGCGAACGTATAAAAAGGAATTGGAAAATGAATAATTACGAAAAAGCCAAATCAAAATTAAATATCACAAAAGCAGCTAATAAAGAAATCGAATGTATTGCCGAAGAAAAACAAGGGGATAAAAATAGAGTTTTAGCAGCAAAAGAAATGCTGACGTATTATCTCGGAGATATCAAACGGCTACTAAGGAAAGAAAAGCATTCTGCAGATGATGCACTACTACTTATAATAAAAGCAAATATGTGTATGGATGCAATTAGATATTTGCTGAGTCTAAAACAAGGAAACGAATACTTAGGACTGCTAACAGAAAGTCAAAAAGCAAGTATAAAGCGATTCCGCTCATTGCGTAGCACTGCTACAGCCCACCCTTTTAACACATCGAGGGGAGGGAATGAGGACTTTGGTAGAGGAGGTACTGAATGGTTTGTCGATATTCATCCCTATGGATGGCATGATGACTTTTTATCTGAATCGAATTACGGTTTTTGTGAAGACGAATCCTTTGATTGTTCTGAGAAGCCGGATTTTGTCATGATAGTGTACAGTGCAAACAACGATTCTCGACATAGAAGAAAAATATACATCTATAAAGATATTATTGAACCCCTTATAATGTCTGTCGAATTTCTAAATAAAGAAATCAAAAAGCAAAATCACGCACCGTAACTGCCGACACATAACCAGAACCATCGTGGTCTTCATTCCGGTACTCGATGTCGATGTCCAGCGTAACCCCGATGCATCCGTCCAGAACGGTTCTGTCCCCGAAGTAGGGGATATCGCAACCGTGCAGATTGTGCTCGAAGACGGCGACTATACCGCTACCGCTGCCACGTTCGTGCCACAGCAGGACATCAGGGAAGACATTCCCGTCACCGATGACGACCTTCTTTTGCTTGATGATGACGATGAGGATATAGAGGAGTATGACTGGTACAACGAGCCTCCTGCAGATGATTTTGGTAACTTAGGTATTGACTGAGTTATTGAAATTGGCCTTGAGTAATTCACGAAGCGTGGTATAATAGGATTATCACAAAAGGTTTTGAGCCTCCTATCGTAATCAGTAGCATGCTGACTGCGGTGGGGCTTTTTATTTTTTAGGAGAATAGCGTTATGGGAAGAAACAACGATAATTCAATCTATGATAATAAAAAGGACGCCATTGAATACGATTGCTTACATATATTACAGCAGGACTTAAATAAAGATACAAAACATAAGCCTAGTATAAATATTTCATCGTTGGTCAAGTCGGAAAGACCGGATTTTATTGATGCAAATCGGAAGATTGGAATTGAGCATTTCTTGGTTAAAATGACACAAGAAAGCAATGATGTCCCAACAGCAAGAAAAGCAATGAATACCTTAGGCCCGATTTACAAAAAGTATCATGACGATATGCGTCTGTTTGATTTGGATTACTATAACGGGAAAATTTGTGGAGACCTTTCAAATGCAACACAGCAAATATTTCGCGATTTGTATAGGTTCAACTCATATTTGTATGGCAACAATTTCGTGGAAACATACACCAAACATTATAAAAAGATAGGCGATTACAAATGCAACTCTGTCTATTTTTTGGTAGAGATTCCTTATGCCTATAGTGAAAATGCTTTCTTTCACGAATATGTAATCTATAATCAGGGTCATCAATATAGGCAATATTTAAACTATCCACCCATAACGCGAGGTATCGTAAATATGCTAAAAGAAAAGTGCAAAGTCAAGTGCGTTATGCTATGTTACCACCCCATAATACATCCACACGGTAGCAATAGAGGGTGCAAAGTTGTATATATCGACCCTAACAATATCGAAGAGACGCTTCACTCTCAGCACATTGTTATTTGTGATGCTTTTGATTATGCGTATAAAAACTACTTTGCAACAGAAATAGAACTTACACCAGAACGAAACAATGATAAGTAAAAGTGAGAAATATGGCTACTCTGGCAAAAAAGTGAAAGGCAAATTGCAAGTACATACCCAATTGTAAACTACACAAATGAATGGTATAATGTAAATAATACAAACCGCCATCCCACACAAAATTCAAATACCAACAACCCAAACAAATCCCATCACGAAAGGAGCCATACCATGTCCACACTCAAAAACGGCGAGTTCGGCATCGACTTGGACAAGGAGAAAATTCTCTGGACCGACCGAAAACGCCACACCATCTTTTCTCTGCCGCTGTCCTTTACGAAGTACACCCTGACCGAGACCAAACTCATCATCCAGCGTGGCTGCTTCAATTTGCGCGAGGATGAAATTCAGCTGTACCGCGTCCGGGACATCGCGTTCAAGCAGAACTTCTATGAGCGTCTTTGCCGTGTAGGTAGCATCCATCTCTGCTCCACGGATGCCATGACACCGGAAATCGATATCCGTCGTATCAAGAACCCGCGCGATGTCAAGGAAGTGCTTTCTAAGACCATCGAGGCTTGCCGAAAAGCCAATGGTATCCGCACTTCGGAAATCATCGGGGAACATGGTCGCTTCCCCGAGCCTGACCCGCATGGTATGCCGCCTGAACCTTGCCACGAACATCCTCATGACTAATACGAGCCCGTACAGATTCAGTTCTGTGCGGACTATTTTTTTGTTTACAAAGAAATTTAAAATCCGGTCTGGTCGGATTCATGAGGTATGACGGTTGACCGATTATGCGAACCTCATACAAGTCAACTACCCAACCTGAAGGAGGGGTGTACTAAGATTGGCCTTGAATAATTCACGAATCGTGGTATAATAAGACTATCACAACAGATTCTAAGCCTCCTATCGTAATCAGTATCACACTGACTGCGGTAGGAGACTTTTTGTTTCGCAGAAAGAGGGCGATGATTATGATTGAATCAGAAAAACAGTTAATTCGTAAATTTCAAACAGAGCCAACAAAAGAAATTTGCTTATTATGTAATACAAAAGAAGAAGCGAAACTGCGTTCCATCATTCAAAGCAAAAACTTCTGGAATGAATGGATAGATACCTCTGCACATAATGCACCACCACCGGATTTTTACTCGGATAAATATGGCCTTATGATGGATGTTATGAAGATAGAGGATAATACGAGGAAAGGGAAAAAGGGCAAATTATATAATCCAAAAGCAGAAAAAGAAAGTCAAGTGTATAGAAAATTCAAAAATGCTGGCGTCATTACAAGCGAAACACAAGATGTCGTAATAAACGCTGTTACGGACTTGCCTACAATGGAGGACCATCAATTCAAGTGGTATTTTGATTCCTTTGAGCGAGTTGTTTCGAGTCACAATAACAAAATTCCACTTTACCAACAAAACCATGAAAACTTCAAAACTATATTTTTTGTTTATGACGAATCCACTGCATATACGCAACTTCTCGCCGGTCAAACCTATATTATCCCTGAAAAAGGTCAAATCAATTATGTCTCTCCGTCACAGCTCCACTTCTATGCACATGATATAAAATTTCAAAGCATCATAAAAAATAGTGATGCAGATTACATGATTTGGTACGCACCATATAAATATTACGACAAATTGTCCGATGGCTTTAGAAGGTTGAAACAGCCTATTTATAGAGCTGCTATTATTGATGTAAAAGCGTTAAAAAGTGGGAAAAGCCATTCAAAAAACTACATTCATGGGCTGATGATTAGTGCGGAAGAATAAATGCCACGTGGTTATTATGTAGCTAACAACCTCAAAAAGGAACGCTGCCTAATGGATGCTTATTCCAGTATGTCTGAAATTGACTCATTATGCGATTTGCCTAGAATGATAAGAAACAAAAACAGAAAGCGAGACGTATATAATGTTTGCCATGTGTCGAGATGGCTCAGCCGTTCATGTCTTTGGGAACACCATAAGTGTCAGCGGCCGGGGCATGAGCGAAACCTATATTTTGTGCGGGAACATGCTCATGGGCCCACGCGGATTCAGGTCGATGAACTGCAGGAGCATTGATGAGGCGTTTTGCCTGGTGTGCGGTGTACACGGCGGCAAGAATTGGTGAAGCAAAATCCTTGATTTGTGTTGTTTTTGGGGTGTGTTAAGGTCTTGATTTGTGTAGGATTTTACCCTTTCATAGGTCTTGATTTGTGCAGAATCTCAAGGCAAATACAAGAAATCGCGAACCCAATATAAGAAATTTTGTATTGCTACAGCGTGCGAATTGCGTACAATTGAAAATGTTGAAAGACAAACCACCACACACAAAAAAAGGAGATTTTAACATGAGCACTAGCATTCTGAAACTCGAAGCCACTGTAATCCGTCCCAAAGATTTTGACGAACTCGACGGCCTCGCCGCTTCCATCAGCTTCCCTGTCGAATACGATGATGAAGCAATTGGTGAGGCCCTGGGCGACCAGGACCTGATGGCCTATGTCGTCGGAGAGCTGCACGACCTCGTTGTCCGTATGCGTCCCGAATGGCTGGATAATGAGGATACTAGCCTGACCATCAAGGCATTCCTGGACGACGCCGAGTGCCAGACGTTTAAGGGCCTTGTTGCAATGAAAGAGGGCAGCTACACCTTCGACCTTGAAGGCTAAACACAACAGTACAAAAGCAAACCCTGCTCGCAGCAAAATGCGGGCAGGGCTTTTTTGTTTGCGTAGCTGCATCCTTTTGTCCACAGAAACCGTAGGTGCCAGGATGCGTAGCTGCCGACACGGTTTGACCTGATGTGCGAGGCTCGTACAATCAGATTTGTACGACAGATATCAAACACAAAATAGGGTTTATATTGAGCTGCTCAGTGGCCTTATGGCTGTTGGGCTGCTTTTTCTTTTGTGCGAGTTGCGTACAATAAAAATCAAGCGGAGGAAACGACCATGAAAAAATTTATTGGGACTGCTTTGGTGCTGTGCTGCCTGGCTCTACCTTTGGCTGGCTGTGAGGACGCAATCAGCACTGTGACGAGTACCACAATGTCTGAACTCGAAGATATCCCGAACCAGATATTGGCCACACCGGAAAGTGCTGAGATGAAACCGGAATACAATTACATTCATTTTCGCTACGACAACATTTGGACCGTATCCGCTCTCGTAAGCTACGAAATCGTGGACAACGGGCAAAACATCAAATTTGAAATCAACGATAGCCGTTATCGTGATAAAGTCTTTTATACCAGCATGTCGAATGTAGAGCTCGTATACCGAGACAATAACGTTGATTATGGCACGGACTACACCATCTATCCAGGAAATGCTTTGAAATTTAGAAAGGGTGGTAAGTAAGATGGGCATTAGATTTATCGACGGCAATATTTTTTCACGACTTTCTGCGAGTAAGCCAACTTACATTTGCCAGCAAGTAAATTGCAAAGGCGTGATGGGAGCCGGACTTGCCATGCAAATTCGCAGCCAATGGCCGGTAGTATATCGGCGCTATCTGGGACTTTGCTATGGCGGCGATGGCAACAAGCTTGGGACCTATCAAGAAGTTCTGGTAGAGCCGAAGCTGTACATCGTGAACCTGTTCGGCCAAAATGGCTATGGCCGGGGCGAAAGACAAACAAATTACGCTGCACTGGCGGCTGCACTGTTCTCATTTTTCCGAGACTGTGCTCAAAAGAATCAGAGCGCAATCATCCGGCTACCATATGGCTTAGGCTGTGGCCTTGCCGGAGGCGATTGGAACACGGTTCTGGACATCATCAGCGATGCAGCAAAAGCCTGGAATCTGAATGTTGAGATTTGGAAATTCCAACAGTAATAGCAGAAAGACCCTTACCGAAAATCGGTAATGGTCTTTCTTTTTTGTGGGGACGCAAATATGTACAGATTGTAAACAAATGGCACCTGCCGTTGCGAAAAAGTACGATAGTGGGATAATATTAGTAAAGAAACAACAACATCATCAGTAAAGTGAGTGAAAAAGCCGATGACAAACGCAGAACTGAAAGCAGTCCTCTGGCGGGAGGAATACGATTTCCTGCACACCAACAAACGCTTGGGGAGCAACATTTTATTCCTAACGCTTAGCGGCAGTCATGCCTACGGAACCAACGTCGAAGGCTCCGATATCGATATACGTGGCGTGGCAGGCTCACCCGAAATCTTAGGGTTTAACCGCTTCGAGCAGGCCATTGACAACCGGACAGATACAGTCATCTACGCTGTGAACAAGTTTGTCGGCTTGCTTGCGCAGGGTAATCCCAGCATTATCGAACTTCTTGGCAATGACCCGGAGCTATATGTGAACATGACGCCGGAAGGCCAAATGCTGCTTGACAATAGGGAACTGTTCTTGACTCGGCGCATTGCCTACAGCTATGGCGGCTTTGCAAACGACCAGCTCAGACGTTTGCAGATGGGTTTGCTTCGCAACAGAGTCTCGCCGGAGGCGCTCAAAAACAAATTCGAGAAGAGGAGTCTGGAACGGGCGATTGCTGGATGGGGAAAGGATAATATCTTTGAAATCACCATCAGTGAAGATGCGGATGAAGAAGGCAAACATCCGCTCCTGATTTCTGGCAGCTTGAACGATTATCCAGTCACCTCTCTAAAGTCGCTGCTAAAGAGTCTGACTACGACCATCGACCAGTATGAGCAGCCGCAGCATCCGAAAGCACAAAAAGATGCTGCCCACATCAACAAACACGCGATGCACATTGTGCGGTTGTACTACACGGCGTTCGATATTCTGGAAAAAGGCGAGATTATCACTCACCGAGACAAGGAACGCGAGGAACTGTTGGCGATTCGCAACGGCAAGTACCTGCGTGAAGACGGGTCGTACGCACCCGAATTCTTTGAGTTTGTTGATGCGCTTGAAAAGAAATTTCAGGATGACGTGAGGAAAACCTCTCTTCCTGCTAAGCCTGACTTTGGAAAAATTGAGGAGCTTCTGGTGGAAATCAACAAGGAATATTTGCGGCGCGTCATGTAATTGACATGCTATCAGCAACAAAATACTGCTCGTCCATTTGAATATGGGCAGCAATTTTTGTTGCAAAACCGTGCGAATTGAAGATAATGAAAATGAAGTTAACGGAAGCAAAGGTGATGCCGATGCAGTAAAAAATATAAATAGTGCAAGATTGAAATGTCACAAAGGACGGCCGACCTGTTACCGGCTACCGGTTGAAATAGCAGTCCTTGAGGCTGCGTAAGATTATAAAGAACTCCTATTACTTTTTTGAGTAGTGGGGGTTCTTTTTTCCTCTAAAAACGAAAGCATACGCCAAGGTCAATATCTGCAGCCTTAGAAACATGAAACTGTACATCGACTGCGGCTTGATGTTTAACGATATATCATAAAGTAATGCTATCTTTCTGCCGGAGGGGGAGTCAAGCAATTAAAATTATAATAAACACTTGCCAACTTGTGCGATTCGCATACAATCAAGGATAGAGACAGATAAAAGCAAATAACAACCATCCGGCAACATAGATGACAAGTGGAGACGTAAAATGATTGAGCAGAAAGACAGTGAAATTTTGGAGCTCGCGGGGTTTGCAGACCGGAACAGAAAGGCCAGGGAGGTTCATTCAGAGCCTATTTTCGTACAGGTGAACAGCAAGCTGGCAGCCTACACGATACCAGGAATGCGTTCGGAAGGAACGACCTATGATGTTCCGACTTACTCGGCACTGAAAGGTGCAATGGATTCCATCTACAAACATGTCGGTATGGAAGCGATTCCGACGGCGGTGTACATTCACTCTCCTATAAAAAAGACACGTATCCTGCTGCGAAATATTGAGAACATCGAAGGAATGCGCTCCCGCGAATGCTTAACGGATGTTTGCTACACGGTCGTTGTACGAATCGTAAGAATGGATAACATGGCTTTAGAAAGCGACCTCACAGTGCAGTACAGGAATTTCTTAGAGTATGCTTCCGACAGCTGTGGGATGGGATATCCGTATCTTGGCGTGATGGAAACACCCATGTATTTCCATCCTGTAACGGAAGCTGAAATCCTTCCGACGCTGCCCATCACATCTGATTTGTGCAACATGCCTCTGACGCCGGATTATACGAACGAATTTGAACCGGATTTGGTTTGCAGGCATCTTCGCATCGAGAATGGTGTCATCGATTTTACGAAGGGGGAGTATTTTCGCTGCTATGGATATTCTGAATGCGCTGGTTAAGCACTATGATGCGATGGCAGCAGCTGGAAATGCAACGCCTTTCGGCTGGACACACAAGTTTGCTCAATATGCCGTCGAACTAAACGATGACGGAGAAATCGATAGGATTTTCGCTCTCGGTGATTTATCCGATAAAAAGAACAAAGGCGAGAAATTCAAGATGCCAACACGCAGGCCACGGTCTGGCAAGCTGCCGATTCCGTATGTGTTCTGTGATGATGCGGAACATCTTCTCGGCAAAGTCGGTGAAGCGAGCAATCTTGTTCGATACACTATGATGCGCGACGCAGTCTTTATGCTGCGTGACCTGTTGGGACATTCTAAAGCCTTAGATGTCGTCTACAAGTTCTACGAAACGTGGGACCCAGAAAAGGCGCTTGACAATAAATGTGTCAGCGACGTAATGGAGGCGAAAGGCCAGGAAAAGAAAACCTTTATCCTGTTCTACAATGGCGTTCCAGTTTTTGATGATGAGACATTTCGCAAAAGCTATGCGGCGATTGTCAATAAATATGGGGAAATGCCGATTGATACACTCAAGGGCGGTGAAATTGCTCTGTTGCCGGAACCTATCAAGATTCGAAGCATGATAAGCGGCAATATCGGGTTTAAGGCTCGCTTGTTTCGAGCCATCACGGCATGGGGAAACAAAAAGAATGGCCCTGTCACAAACACTCTTTTGTCCAACAACAAAGCAAACACCGAGTATTTCGGACGTCAGCAGGGCAACGCCATCCCCATCACAATGCAAGATGAACATAAGATTTACGAAGCGGCTACAGATTTGCTCGGCTCCAAACATCGGTTTCCGGTTCCGGCCACTTCACAGTCTCTTTATTCAAAGAATCAAATTATCTGGTCGGATGATATGCCAACAAAGCTGGAAGACGCGGTCATTGACCTATGCTGTTGCCGCAGTGATAAAGCTAAAACTATCTCTCAGGCAAATGAATCAGGTTCTGAAACCACTATCAGAATCCTTGAAAAAACAAAACTCTATCAGGGACGAATCACGGTTCTTTCGGACATTGAAAAGAACTTAGTCGTCAACGTCTGGAATCTTGATATGAATAATAAGGGATGTTCTGCATCCAGCTTTACGCAGATGACGCTTGACGAGCTGCTTGGAAACTTTGCCAAGCATTACACTGACATGGAAATTGACCGAAGCCAGACTTGCCGAGATGCGGATGGAACCAGCCGAGATTTTGCAAGAGCCATCAACATCTACAACTCACTTTTCGCCAAAAACAGTGATGGAAGCACGAGTTCTTTCAACAACGCTCTTTGGAAACAACTGAGTATCAGCATTTATTCCGGAACAAAGTATCCGGAGCAAGTCCTTTCCCTGGCACTGCTTCGGTCCTGCCGTTTGCTTCAGCAAAATAAGAAAGGCAAAGAAAATCGCATCACGGCGTCTTTGGCCGGTATCACAAAAGCGTTCTTAATTCGCAATTACGGAGAGAATATGACGATGGGACTCAACTCAAACAACACCAGCCCTGCTTATATCACAGGACGAATCTTCGCACATATGGAAAGTGCGCAGAGAAAGATTGACCCCAACAACCAAACCACTTACGCTAAACGGTTCTTTGAGCGAGTTATGATGAACCCGGCCAAAACCATGCCGGAACTTCACAAGAGTTTCCTTCTTTTGAAGAACAAGGCTAAAGCAAATGGCATGAGAGGTCTTTATAATTCCAGCGACAAGAAAATTATGGCTCTTATCGATATGCTGGATGGCAACTATCCCGACCATCTATCCGAAAAGCAAAAAGGTGAATATCTCGTCGGATACTATCAGCAGCGAAGCGCAAACATCAAGGATGCCGAGGAGAAGAAAAACCGGAAAGCCGCCAAAATTGAAACTAATAATACGGATACTGCGACAACCGTTGCAACACAAAAGGAGAAGTAACAATGTCTGAACTCGTTAAGAATCCTATCACCATTGTTCTAGCGTTTGATGCGCAGAACTGTAATCCCAATGGGGACCCCGACAACGACAACAACCCGCGTCAGTTTGAGGATGGAATCGGGTACATGTCGTCCGAAAGCATCAAATATAAGATTCGCAGCTACATCCGTGACAAGGTCTTGTTTGACGGTCTGGAAAAGAACAGCCATGCACTATATTGCAGCCCCGATACTTTTTCCATTGAGCGCAGCGTTAAAGAGTGCCTGGAGCCTATCATCGGCAAAAAAACCAAAGGCATCCCCGATGACCAGCAGCTGGAGGCTTATAAGGAGCTGTGCCGGTACTACTATGATACTCGCATGTTTGGGCTTGTGAATACGAGTTATTCCAACTGCAGCCTTCTCAGCCGCATCAAGGGTGCCTGCCAGGTATCTATGCCGATGTCCTATGACCCTATCGAAATCATCCCGATGACGATTACTCGCTGCTGCGTTGCTTCCGATGCTGAACGCAAAGGCGAAGATAAAGGCGCCAAGAAGGGCGTCAGTATCGACGAAAGCGACGATGGAGCCGAAAAGAAGACGAAAGACCGCATGATAGGCCGTCGAAGCATTATCAGATATGGGCTGTATCACATGAGCATTCAAATCAACAGTGCAATGGCACAGCGTAACGGTGTTACGATGGATGACGTTAATTTGTTGATTGATGCGCTGCAGCATATGTTCGAGGAAGATATGAGCTCCAGCAGAGCCCTAACGCTGCGTAAGTTGTTTGTCGTTGAACACACCAAACCGATGGGAAATGCTTATCGGGACACCATTGAGCGGGCACTGGCGGCTCGACTGAAGCAACCTAATGATGCACCTACATCTTATGAGGATTACGAGGTGACTTATCACCGCGAAATGCTGCCTAATGAGGTCAAGGTGACTGAGTATAATTATAACAGTCAAAGCGTTTGACAAAAACTAATAATTGCTGGTCAACAAAACTGTATAAGATTGAAAACACAATAGTCTGCCTCTTGTTAATACGTTGCAAGTGAGAACCTGCGGGACTACAAAAGTGATGCACTATGCCACATATGATTGAAACGATATTTTGCTATGGTGCGGAAATGCAGCGGCTGCAGGTAACACAACTGCCGTAAGAAAGGCTACAAAGCGGCCCATGAGGTCGCGTAAGATTATGCGCCCATCTGCAAACGCGGGTGGACGTTCTTTTTTTGCCAAAAATAAAAATAAAACGTGATAAAAACCTTGCACATCTGTGCGAATCAGATATAATAGCCCTAATAAGATAAAAATTGTGCCCTGACGGCATCTGAATTGGATGCTGCCGGGGCATTTTGTTTGTTAAGGAGAATTTGGGGCTATTCAACTTTTTCCGGGGGGTCTGAATAACTCATGAGCACAAAAGTCCATAAAGGAGGTGAGCCACTTTGAAAGTACATAAAGGCTATAAATTTCGGCTAGAGCCAACAGAAGAACAGAAAGTCAAAATCAATAAAACGCTCGGCTGCTGCCGTTTTGTATATAACTCTATGCTAGATAGGCGTATAAAAGCTTATCAACGGCGCGGTGAAAGTATGAGCTATATTGATACACAAAATCTGCTTCCTCAGATGAAAACTTATCTTCCTTGGCTTGCTGAAGTAGATAGTCAAGCACTCAAATATAGCTGTCGTCAGTTAAATAATGCCTATAAAGGCTTTTTCGAAGACGGTAAAGGGTTCCCCCAATTCAAACGAAAACGGGGAGAAGAAAGCTATACAACTACAAAAGCAAAAAGCATTAAAGTTGACGATAAGTACATTCAGCTTCCGACACTTGAGAAGATGCGTTATCGTAAGAGTCGCAACATTGAGGGACGCATCTGTAAGGCAACAATCCGTCGCTCAGCAAGCGGCAAATACTATGTAAGTATTCTTTGCGAAGTAGAAGTAATGCCGCTTCCGGTTAAAGATACCGTCATCGGTTTAGATGTTGGCATCAAATCTTTTGCTGTTGACAGCAATGGAAAAGAATATCCAAACAATAAATATCTTCAGAAAGCGGAAGCTAAACTAAAGCGTGAGCAGAAAAAGCTGTCACGCAAAAAGAAAGGTTCTGCCAACTGGGAGAAGCAACGTATCAAGGTGGCTTGCTGCCACGAAAAAGTGACCAATAAGCGAAAAGATGCCCTACACAAGTTGTCATCTACACTGGTGAAAGAAAACCAAATCATCTGTGTAGAAGACCTCAATGTAAATGGTATGGTTCGCAATCATAACCTTGCTAAAAGTATTTCCGATGTTTCTTGGGGAGAGTTCTTCCGACAACTTGATTATAAATCCAGTTGGGCAGGAAGAGTAGTTGTAAAAATACCAACCTTCTATCCAAGCAGCCAGACCTGCTCTTGCTGCGGCTACCAAAACAAAGAGGTAAAAAACCTCAATGTTCGGCATTGGGTCTGTCCGAAATGTAACACATCACACGATAGGGATAAAAATGCAGCAGAAAACATTCTAAAGAAAGGAATGGACATGCTGGCTACGCCAGCCGCCTCATAACCACAGGCGAACAGTACGGTCAGGACGACCGAATCTTAAAGTCTGTGGAGAGTGAGCCTCTATCAAGGGCTGCGGCCTGCGGTAAGCTCGCTCTATGAAGCAGAAATCCATACTGAGTAACGGGGCAACCCGTGAAAAGTTGGAAGTCCGAATTTGGCTATGACACTGAACAACTTGTCAAGCGAACAACAGGAATTCGTACATTTGGCATTGTCGGGCAAAAACGTATTGTGTGACGCCTGCATCGGCAGCGGAAAAACATCGACTATCAACGTACTCTGCGATGCATATCCACCAGAACGGCGTATCCTGTACTTGACCTATAACCGATTACTCAAACTTGACGCCAAAGACAAAATCAAAAATCATAATGTCTTGGTCCAGAACTATCACGGATTTGCAAGCCTGCTGCTGAACAAAAAGGGAATCCGGAATTGCGGGCAGGGTGAACAGCTTGCCATGGTATTGGAAAAGAAAATTCCGATTCCGCCAATTGATACTCTTATCATTGACGAGTATCAGGATATCAATGACAAGATTGCAGAACTGCTCAAATATATCCGTTCTCAGAATCCGGGCCTTCAAATCGTCGCAGTGGGCGATATGAAGCAGAAAATCTACGATGATACAGCGCTGGATGTCTGGGAGTTCATGCAGGATTTTCTCGGCCGCCATGAACAGGTGGTTTTCACGAAATGCTTCCGTATTTCTCATGACTTGGCAGAACGACTCGGCAATATCTGGGGCAAGACCATCAACGGCGTAAATGGTTCCTGCATCGTGGAACAGATGTCAGTCGATGAGGTGACGGAGTTTCTGAATAAACAAAACCCGAAAGATGTTTTGTGTCTGGGCGCTCGAATCGGAGCTATGACAAAGGTGCTCAATGACCTGGAAAATCGCCCCGGAAACCTCTATGACAAGCATCACGTCTATGCAAGTATCGCGGACAATGACGGGGATAAGGCGGTAGCACCTTCCTCAGATGTTGGTATCTTCACAACATTTGACGGCAGTAAAGGTATGGAGCGCCCTATCTGTGTCGTGTTCGATTTCACTGAAGAATACTGGTCGTCCCGCACAAGCAAGCCGATGTCACGATATGAGATTCTTCGGAATCTGTTTTGTGTCGCAGCAAGCCGAGGAAAGCAGCGGATTATCTTCGTAAACTCAGACCATCCGTTGAGCGATAAATCTCTGATGACCCCAACTGAAACTCTTCGCGGATTTCCGCATCCGTTCGCATTTTCTGAGATGTTTGACCACAAATTCATCGAAGATGTGGATGCTTGCTATAAGCTGCTGGAAGTCACACCGATTGAGCACAACGACAATACGACCATCGATGTGCAGGCAGCGGATGCCATGATTGATTTGTCCCCCTGTATCAGTATCTACATGCAGGCAGGCTTCTTTAATTCCTATGATATCGATGACGCACTCGCTTATTACATGGACCTACACAAGGACATGCAGTATTTGAAAATCAAGAAAGGCGCAACGGTCGAGGATAAGGTTCTGCTGCTCACGGCGCTTGAAACGAATCAGTGCCGGTATGTAAAACAGGTCAAGCCTCCTTTTGTGAACGCAAAAGCCAAAATGTCGCTCAGTATGCGGCTTGGCACCGTGTTCACTCCCGATGAGTATGTTCAGGCACGCGGAGATATCGACATCCATACTAATGACCATAAAGTGATTTATGCCTCGGGCCTCGCGGATGTCGTAAAGAACAACACCGTCTACTGCATCAAGTTCATCAGCAGTCTGGCACACAAGCATTTTCTGCAGTGTGCGTGTTCTATGATTGCGCTGGGGCTTCCATATGGCGTTGTCTGGAACGTGAAAAGTAACCTGATGTACAGCGTAAAAATCAAGGATAAGGACGCTCTGATTGACGCAATCCTCAAGTGCATCACGAAACGAGCTTACAACGGCGCGGATTATTACACCTGCCGAAAAGGCTTTGTACAGGATACGGCATCGATTATCGACCGATGGACTGACGACGGATATGCGGAAGAGCCCACCACTATCACTTCCGGCGACGGTATTGCCATCATCAAGCAAGGAAGCCGCTATTTTGTGATGGACGGAGCACGCCGAAACACTCTGAACGATAATTTTGGGCTTGGTTTTGCCGATGTGAAAGACGCTTGTCTTGCTTATGCGAAGAGTTGCGAACTTCAAAAAACCGTGGACCATGATTCTCCTTATTCCGAAGTCGAGTTCTGGCTCGACCAGAACAAGGCGTTTGAGGAATACATGACTCAGGTAAGCCATGAAATCGAGCAGCACGAAGAAGGACCGTATGCAAAATACAAGTCTTTCGCTACGCCTGCTGTCCGAAAGATGCTGGCGGAAAAGGGACTGACCATCACGTTCCCGGAAAAAGTCCTCATCAAGGTTTGGAAGATGCGCCGCGCCGAAGATGCCATGTATCAGAAAATCGAAGAAGCAAAGAAACAGAACAGCCCCAACGTACCTCTTGATGAGGCGTTCTTTGACTCTGAACTGGTGGATTCCGTCGAAGGAAATACCGAAAATACCAAGGCAAAATCCAAGCCCAAAAAGGAATCCGCATTACCGTTTTCCAAGTACGGCGCAGATGAGAAGAAGAGCTATCGTGTCGTGAAAAGCGATGAACTCTCAAAGCCCAACCAGCCCCGTTATGTTGTGGTCGAGGCCGCAACTGATAAGGTCCTGGACAATGCTAACGGATATGGCTACCTTTCCTATCAGGCTGCCTGGAAAGGCTATTCGTACAAGAGCAAGCATCATCTGGACGGCACGAAGGAACCGATAAGTAAGAGTGCAAAAGAGCAGGCAAAGAAAAAGGCGGCTTTCTTTTCAACTGACTCGGAGCAGCTCAGCTTTGGCTGATTCAGAAAATCAACAACAGATTTCACGATTAAAAGGAGAAGGAAATCATGGCAGCCAAAAAGGATAAGATGATTCCGTCTGAGAAAGAACGGAAAAGAGCACTGAAATATGCGACCCCGGCAGGTACGGGTCGGATGTGGGTAACAATGGGAATCGCCTTTATAATTTTCGGCATTATCTTGCTGCTGATTCCAATTGGCCTTGTTATTTCGGAGGCATCAGCGCAGAGATACGACCCCGAAAGCATCCATACAGCAACACTTGTATTCTATCTGCTTGGCGCATTTTTTGGTTTCTGCGGATGCTTCTGCGTTATCTTTGGTAAGCTTGCCGTCAAAGCATTTGCGAAAATACTGTGCAAGGGCGAAATTAACTATCCGGTAGCGGAATACAAAACACCTAAGAAACTGCTGCTTCAAGAGGCAGCGGCTATCAACCAGAGTCCTAATGCTCCATTGACAGCTTCCACATTCGGGAACTGGATTGATTTTGAAGCCGATTGGCAAAACTGCCTTTCCATTCATAATGGCATCTTGCAGAGTCATCAGATTTTCAAAAAACTGATTCTTGTACAAGACAATTTTACTTACAAAGAGCTGGACTACGAGAATAACTCGGAGCTCGGCGTCGGAGTCAAAACATTCGCCGCAGGAAGCACAACGACCATCGGCAAAATGAAAGGCCACAAGCTCATTTATAATATCGGCATGAATCTTTCCAATGGCAAACTGGGAGTTAACAGCTATTCCATCGATACATTGAACGTCACGAATGAAGTACATAAATGGTTAGCTGACCACGGATACACCCGCACAGACTAAGAAATAGCTTTGTTCGTTGTCGATACTTCCGGTTCAATGCGCGGAGAGCCTCTCAATGCACTGAAAACGGCCATGATTAACACCATCCAGTATATCAATGACGACAACTATATCGGCATCCTCGATGAGTTGCTGGCGATTCTGGCTGATTCAGACGACAGAGCTAGGACTCATAACCTCAGCGGCAGGGATACCTTATCGCCGCTGGTGAGAGGAGGTGGGACGCTATAATTTTAATCAGAGGACTCGGGACGGCTACGAAATCTCGCCCGAACAGGCGGCAAAATGGCTTGAGAGGAACGATAACAATCGGAACGTGAACGTCGCCAAAGTCAAAAAGATGGCGAAGGACATGAGAGAAGGACATTGGGATACTACGCATCAGGGTATTGCCATCGCCTCCGATGGCACGCTGGTCGATGGTCAGCATCGACTGCTTGCTATCGTTGAGTCAGGCGTAACCGTGCGTATGAACGTGACCTTTAATGCCGCCAAGTCTCAGCACATCGATTCCGGAAACATCCGCTCCATGGCGAATCGCGTGCAGATGTCCGAGTACGATATGAGCTGGACGAACAATACGATTCTCTCCGCAGCAAACCTCATCGGCCGCGTGTTCGCAGGCTCGAACCTCAGTCACGAGGAAGCTTTGAGCGAATGGCTGATGAAATACCGCACGCAAATCGAATCCGCCACCAAGTGCATCAAGAAGGCTACGCTGCCGGGACTCAATTCCGCAGGTACAACAGCGGCCATCATTGTGGCTGCCATGAACGATGTTCCCGCTATTTATATCGAGAAGTTCATGGACGTGTTCTATTCGGGGTTCACCAACAATGAAGCCGAACATTATGCTATCACGCTGCGGGACGAACTGCTGCGCGAAAATCGTGTCAAGCGCGGCACACAGTATGCAAGGTTTGCCTTTTTCCGTACTGCAAACCGACTGAACCAGTATTATAAGACTGCCACCGGGCAGCGCGTTGCTAAGCGCGTCAATAACGGTGACTTCCCATACAATGTCTACGATGCCAACGGCGGTATCGTAAAGCCCGAAACCAAGAAAACCAAGAAAGCTGGGTAATGCCATCAACTTGAGTCTTTGCAGCTGTATGGATGTTGCAAAACTAAGATATATCCCCAAAAATTCCGATAAATCGCATAAAAAATTGTTGTAAGGAGACAAAAACTATGAATAAGTTTGAAGCAAGGAGCACGCTGGGGAGCGAGGTTGTCCCGGTTTTCGACGATGACGGTGAGCTCACGGAATGGCTGCACCGGGATAACTACACTGTTGAAGAGCTGGAACTGATGAACTTCGTCGGCAAAGAAAAGCCTGTCATCAATAAGGATGGCGTGAAAATTGTTCGGGATGGCACGGTCATTCGGAGAACCAACGCTGAAACAAGAAAAACTGAATTTCTATTCATCCCGCGCATTGTCACCAGCGAACAGAAAACGGTGTGAGGTGCAACGTGGTCAAAATTTATGGGTCCAGTGACGACCTTGTCTGCCTGGATAATTCCAACTATGGGGTCGATGAAATTGGTTGCTTCGATGTCAAGGGAGTCCGGCTGTTCTTGGATGATGACACGATTTTGGTAGTGCGCTATACGAACGGTATCTGGCGCATTGAAATTGAACGCAAGGGCACGGCACCATATCAGCATGAGGTCTGTGCGGGCAATGATGAGGCCGATTACAGCGATATCTTTTGTACGGAATCCGACGTTATTGCGCACGAAATCATTCGATGAGGATTGGAGCAGCCATGGCAAAAACTCTTCTGACTCAAAAAATAGAATCAGCGCTAAAGGTTTGGCATCCTGCCAACTATGGTGGATACCGGGTTGATTCGTTCCGTCAAGGCTTCGACGCTCTGGAAGTACCTGTCGAGTGCGGTTCGATAAAATCCGGCCTTGTTGACTTCGTTCGGGTTCAAGAGTGCTTCACATCAGAAACAAAATGTGGGACCTGCAAACTCTCAATGTACAGGGATGAGGACAGAGACTTAGTTATGCCGTCCATCCGGCAGTGGATGCAGGAGGTATCATGCCCCAAAGATATCTCTGACTGGAATTTTCGAAACGAACCTTGTACGGAACGGTTCTGCAGGCTGTACAAAACGAAACATACATACACCATCGGCACCGTCATCACCTGCGTGGAAATTAAGGTTTCCGTGAGTGACTTTCACTCTGACCATGGCCACAACTTTGTGGGGCACTGTAACTACTATGCGATGCCGTTAGCACTATACAAGAAAGTCAAAGATGAGATTCCTGATGGTATAGGAGTTCTGCTATATTACAACGGCGAAAGTACCTGCGGGATTCGCAAGAAAATCGAATGCAAGCCCTGCCAACTCTCAGAGAAAACCCAGAAATGGCTCATCATGTCAGTTGCTAAGCGACTGACAAAAATGAGCAAAGCATAAACAATTATTCTGCGAATATCACGATGCCATAAAGATATTCGCAGCGATAAAAATTTTCTAAAAAAGGAGAGAGATAGGCTATTCAACTTTTTCCGGTGGTTTGACCAATTCACAAGTACAAAAATCCATA
>ENA-UONV01000525-UONV01000525.1-human-gut-metagenome-genome-assembly--contig:-CS4-NODE-525-length-43548-cov-8.782678_pt1 | contig 43548 bp, 38 predicted proteins | sample MGYA00242461_ERZ724008 | MGnify/ENA metagenome assembly ERZ724008 | reverse complement strand
CGCGACAGCACTTTATTATACGAAAAAATATTGCGGCTCCGGCAGCACGCCGTTGGCGAAACCCGACTCTTATTAAATCAATTTTATTAACATGAGTGGGATATGAGATATTCCGCTCACTTCAACAAATCCGTGTTTGTGAGGAAAGGCTGCCAAAGCCCGTTCATGCTTTACAACGCGGCAAAAACGGGCTTGCTTTCGCGTGTAATAATATAAAGCATATGCGTTTTTTGCTCGTCTTTTATCATACAACGAGTCTGTCGCTGTCGCGGAACTGGAGGCGGTACAGCCCGGCGTATACGCCGTCCTTTTTCATAAGCTCCTCGTGCGTGCCCTCCTCGGCGACCCTGCCGTCGGATATCACGGCGATCATGTCCGCGCTGCGTATCGTCGAAAGGCGGTGAGCCACGACAATTGTCGTGCGCCCGCGGCAAAGCTCGTCAAGAGCCTGCTGGATAAGTATCTCGGTCGTGTTGTCGAGCGCCGAGGTCGCCTCGTCAAGTATAAGTATCGCGGGATCCTTGAGGAATACGCGCGCTATGCTGAGGCGCTGCTTCTGACCGCCCGAAAGACGGACGCCGCGCTCGCCTATTTCGGTGTCGTAGCCGTGCTCGAGCGTCATCACCCAGTCGTGTATGTTGGCGCGCCGTGCCGCTTCTTCCACTTCCTCCTCGGTCGCGTCAAGTCTGCCGTAAAGTATGTTGTCGCGTATCGAGCCGTTGAAAAGAAACACATCCTGCTGCACGATACCGATATTGCGGCGCAGCGAATCGAGCGTTATGCCGTTTATGTCGTTGCCGTCAACGGTGATCCTTCCGCCGTTCAGCGGATAAAAATGCGGGATCAGGTGGCATATCGTGGTCTTGCCGCCGCCGGACGGTCCCACGAGCGCCAGCGTGCTGCCCTTGGGTATGTGCAGGCTGACTCCGTGAAGTACCTCGGCAGACTGAACGTCGGGGTCGTGCGACTCATACGAAAATTCAACGTTTTCAAGCGCGATGTCGCCCTCGGCGCGCCCGATATCGCGCGCGTCCGGCGCTTCCTTTTCGGGTTCGACGTCCATGATCTCGCAGAAGCGCTCAAAGCCGGTGACGCCGTTTTGGTACTGCTCCATGAAGTTTATGAGGGTCGTTATCGGGGATATAAAGAGGTTGACGGAAACGATAAAAGCGGAGTAATCGGCAAAGTCGATCTTTCCGGCATAAAGGAATATGCCGCCCGCGATGAGGATTATGACGTTGAAAACGTCTGTGATGAACGAGGATGTGGAATGGAACGCAGCCATTGCGCGGTATGCGCGGCGGCAGGCATCAACGAACTGGCTGTTGCCGACCTCGAACTTTTCCATTTCCTTTTCCGCGTTTGTATATGCCTTTGTTACGCGGATGCCCGAAATGCTGCTTTCTATCGCGGCGTTTATCACAGCGTTGCTCTTGCGCCGGTCGGCAAACGCATCGCGCATGCGGCGGCGCAGGCGCATCGAAACAAACAGAAGCAGAGGCACGCAGGCGAAAATGATGAGTGTCAGCCAGATATTGATCGTGCAGAGGTAGATGAAGGAGCCGATTATCATCACCGTGCTGATTATGAGGTTTTCGGGCCCGTGGTGCGCAAGCTCGCAGATATCAAAGAGGTCGCTCGTCAGGCGGGTCATGATCTTGCCAGTCTCGTTGTCGTCGTAGAACGAGAAAGGCAGCCGTTCGAGGTGCGCAAACATATCGCGGCGCATCTGTGCCTGCATCGCAGTGCCGACCATGTGACCGTAATACTGCACGAAATAGCGCAGCAGAAGACGCAGCACATACAGCCCGAGCACTATGAGGCCCGCAAACACGACGGCGCGGAATTTTTTGTTCGGTATGAGATCGTTGAGCATTCGGCGTGTCACTATCGGGTAGACCATGCCGATGACGGAGATCATGAGCGATGCGAGCATATCCATCGCAAACATGAATTTGTGAGGCTTGTAATACGCGATAAATCTTTTAAGCATTCCGTGTCGGTTCCTTTATCCTTCTGTTGTCGTTTTTTATCAGTGTCCCGCGGCTTCCTGCTCGCGGTGCTGCTTTACGAGCGCAACGTTGCGTTCGTGCCCCGCGCGTGTCTCGGCATAGAGCATAAAGCGGTTGGTGTCGGTCACAAAGAAGTAGTTCGAGCTTTCGGAGTCGGGAGATATGGCGCAGGTCAGCGCCTGATAAGAGGGGTTGCATATTGCTCCGGGGGGCAGTCCCTTGGCGACATAGGTGTTGTAGGGGCTGTCGAAATTGAGCTGCTCCGCCGTAAGGTCGGCAGGCTTTTCGCCTTTGGCGACGAGCCATGCGTATACCGTCGTCGCGTCGCATTCGAGCCGAGGGAAGGCGTCGGGCTTTTTGAGGCGGTTGTGTATTACAGCCGATACCTTGTCGAAGTCGGAGGCGTAATACGCTTCCTTTTCGATTATGGAGGCGATCGTTACGATCTCGTCAACGGTAAAGCCGCTCTCCTCGGTGTATTCGCGCAGCTGCTTGCTGTATACCTCGTCAAATCTGGCGAGCAGCTTTTTGATATAATATTCCTCGTCGTTGTCGGTGTAAAAATCGTAGGTGTCGGGGTAGAGATATCCCTCAAGGCGATAGGCGCGGCGCCCGTCGCTCATGTCTATGGCGGCTACGAAGTCATAGTCGTATTCGGCGTTGTTTATAGCCTCGATAAAGCCCTCGCGCGTGCCGATACCGTTTGACACGAAAAGCGTGATTATATCCTCGACGTTGTAGCCCTCGGGAATTGTCAGGCGCTTTGTCGTTCGCGTGCTCTTGGGGCGCAGGCTTATCAGCAGCTCGTCATAGTTCATCATGCCGTTGACGGTGTGAACGCCCGCGACGAATGCGTATTTCTCCGGGTTGTCCGCAATGTTTCTGTCAACGTGCTTGATTTTGGCGTAGAGCCTGAAGAGCCACGGGTATTTTATCACGCCGTCCTCGGCAAGTATCTTTGATATGTCGGCGGCGTCGGCATATTCGGGTATCTCGACCTCGACCTCCTCGCTGTCCTTCACAAAGGCGTACACGTCGTTGGCAAAGCTTATCGCAAAATAGGCAAGCACGCCGGATACGATTATGATGAAACAGATATAGAGAACGGTCTTGAGCACCGCCATTATGGTGCTTGCCGTTTCGGTGTACCCCGGCTTTCCGGCAAGATCGTCGGGTTGATCGTTCCGCGCCTCGGGCGGAAGCTTTTTTGCGTTCTGTTTTCCGAAAATATTCAATTCACACAGTTCCTTTCATAAGGATTCATAAGGGTCATCTCAGAAAAAGCATGACGGCTACATAAAAAAGGTAGCAAAGCAGCGCTGATGGGGCAAGAAACGCCCGCATATTTCCCGCAAACGCACGGCGCACGGCTCCCGTGATACCGCCGTCGCGCCGCCCCCCGGCGGGAGCCTCGGGCGGGGATGTCTGCGTGCGGTATGCGGAGGAGAGGTCGCGGTCGGCATACGAGCCGTAAAGGTGAGCGCTCTCGCCGCAGAATGCAAAGAGCGAGAGAAGCAGAGCAGACCCGATCACCAGAAAATAAAGCGTTTTTCCGCCCACATCGTATACGGTGCGCCAGAGCGGCGCGCCGAAAAGTGAGACGAGGTTGTATCCGAAATGCACCGCAAAGGCTGCAAAAAACGAACGTGTGGCGTAGAGCGTGAGCGCCAGCAGTACGCCGGAGAAGAAGTATACTCCGAACGAGCGCAGATCGAAGTGCAGCATGGCGAACCACAGGGCTGTCAGCACAACTGCGCTGAAGCTGCCGCCGTCGGATTCGTATTCGGCGCAGAGGATCGCGCGAAAGACGAATTCCTCGCACAGCGCGGGCAGCGCCGCATATGCCGTGATGATATACGCCGTGTGCGCCGCTCCGCTGCCGGCTGTCGCGGCAAACGCGCCGTAGAGCGTGTACGTTTCGGAGAACGATTCGTACCCGGATACGGCAAAGTCGAGCAGGAGCGAGCCCGACGCCGCCGCGATCACGGCGGATATGACAAGGAGCAGATGATTTACGCCGAAGGGGATCAGCCGCAGGCGGTGAAGCCCCGTGTGCGTTATTTTGAGATAGACCGCCGCAGGCAGCATGAATATCAGCACCTGCACGACGGTGAGAAGGATATATTCGTTGTCGCGGTCGAAAACCGCGGGTCCCGCCAGCCTTACTATAAGCAGAAGCGCAAATATGCAAAACACCAGAAGCGGCGCCGTCAGCGCTCCGCCGCGGCGTGCCGGGCTGTCGCTTTTTCCCTTGCCCGGTGCGGGCACACCGCCGGCGGGCGGATTGCCGGACGCGGGCCTTCTGCCGTTTGCCGGCCTTACCGCGTGCGGGCGCGGGGGGATATTTTTCTGTTCGTCCGTGCTGTCCACCGCCTTTCGGTAATCGGAATGTTGAATGTCGGTCAGTCGCCTATTATGCCGGTGCGTATCGCCGCCGCTTTCTTTTCACCGCAGAGAGCCGCCGTTATCGCAAGCCCGAATTCGACGGCAACGCCCATTCCGGCTGCGGTTATGCGGTGCCCGTCGGTAACGACGCGCCTGTCCGAAACGGTCGCACCGCGCAGCTCGCCCTCAAAGCCGGGGTAGCAGGTCGCCCTGTGCCCCTCGAGATAGCCGCGTCTGCCGAGCACCATGGGCGCCGCGCATATTGCGCAGAGATATGCTCCCGCTTTGTCGGCTGCGGCAAGCGCCGCGTCAACGACGGGCGAGGCGTCGAGGTTTGAGGCTCCGGGCATCCCGCCGGGGAGTATCACCGCCTCGATGTCGTGAAGCTTAAGCTCCGCGTCGGTCGTGTCGGCGCGGACGGTTATCCCGTGTGCGCCGGTGATGAGGCTGCCGCCGATGCCGACGGTCGTTACTTCCTTACCCGCGCGGCGCAGGATGTCAAGAGGCGCCAGAGCCTCAACTTCTTCGAATCCGTTTGCAAGAAACAAAAATATCATTGCGATCACTTCCTTATTCTTTCTGTATATCAGTCCTCGCCCATAGAGCAGTAATATTCCGCCGCGCCGCAAAGCCGCCCGGCTGCGGGCGTGAGAGGGAGAACGAGCCCGTGCGCACCGCACGTCACACGTGTGAGGGAGCGCGGGCGCTCGCCGTCCGCAATACATGCGTACACCGGTCTTGAGCCGTCCTTTTCATCGCCGCAGATGAGATACGTATCGCCGAGGCGATAACCGCCGTATGTCACGGCGAGGTATGCGATAAAGCCGTCCGACGGCACGACCGCCAAAGGATCTGCGGGAGACGGGACGTGCGGCGGCGCACCGCGGTCGGGGACAAGTCCCGCGGGCTCGCGGATCTCAAAGCGCGGTACGCCGACATTCCCGCGATAGCCGAAGCGCCGATATGTGGCGTCGAGCCGTGCATCGGCGGGCACGAGGGTAAGAAAGTCAAGCCCCTCGCGGCGCGCGTATTCCTCCGCCGCACGGCATAGCAGGCGAAAGCCGCCCATGCCGCGGTATTTTTCACGCACGCCGACGGCAAAAAGATAGCAGCCGCCGAGAGCGCCCGCGCGCACCGGGACAAGATGGCACATCCCCGCCGCAGTGCCGCCCGCAGTGATAAACAGCGTTACGGCTCCGCCGAGAGTCGTGAAAAGTCGCGCGTCCCTCTCTGCGTCGGAGGCGGGAAAGCACTCGCGCCAGATGTCAGCCGTGTCGACGGCGCATTCGCGCGCGGGAGCCGATACTATCCCGAAGTTCTCCATCCGATAAAGCCTCTTTCGTTATTCCGTTATATTATAGCATATTCCCGCGCCCGTTTCCACACTTATATTTTAATATTTCCTCAAACAAACCGAAAATACTTGACTTTCCTGCCCGAATCGCTATAATTATAATGGTCTGCGGTCGCTCTGCGGACCTCAGCACTTGAAACGGAGTAGATCATGTCCCGAACAAAAAAGAAAGAGATAGACTTTCTCGAAGGCCCGCTTACGAAGAGCATCCTTCTTTTCACCCTTCCGGTCATGGCGACGGGGGTCCTTCAGTTTTTATACAATGCGTCGGATTCGGCTGTCGTCGGCTGGCTGATAGGCAGAGACGCGCTCGGTGCGGTCAGCTCGACCGGCTCGCTCTCAAACCTCATAACCGGACTTTTCATCGGTCTTTCCGTCGGCGCGTCGGTGGCTGTTTCGCACGCGCTCGGCTCACGCAGATTCGACGATGCGCACGACACCGTGCAGACTGCGATAACGCTTAGCTGCATTCTCGGTCTTATTGTTGCCGTGTTCGGCTTTTTTGCCTGCAAGCCGCTGCTCGAGATCATGGGTACCGTTGACGAGTGCATCGAACAGTCCACGCGGTATATGAAGATAATCTTCCTCGGCATTCCCGCGCAGATGGTGTACAACTACGGTACGTCCATCCTCCGCGCAAACGGAGATACGAAGAACCCGCTCATATTCCTCGTCATATCCGGCGCCGTCAACGTCGTTATGAATATCATCCTCGTTTTCGTCTTCCGCGATGTATGGGGAGTTGCGGCTGCGACGATAATCTCGCAGTATCTTTCGGCGTTCCTCACCGTGCGTCTGCTCTGCCGTCTCGACAATTGCTGCCGTCTTGATATTTCAAGGCTCTACATAAAGAAGGAAAAGCTCGGCAAGATACTCCGCATCGGTCTTCCCGCCGGAGTGCAGAGCGTGCTCTTCTCCTTCTCCAACGTTATAATCCAGTCCTCGATCAATTCCTTCGGCAATGCCGCGATAGTAGCCGGAAACGGCGCGGGCGCCAATGTCGACGGCCTTATCTATATCGCGCAGAACTCATTTTATCATGCGGCGCTGACGTTTACCGGTCAGAACCTCGGCGGTCATAAGCTCGGACGCATACGCAAGTCTTGCCGCGACTGCATGATACTTGTCAGCATAGTCGGCATCATAATAGGCGCCGGCTGCTATGCCGCGGGTCCCGAGCTGCTCTCTATCTTTGCGCGCTCCGACGAGGAGGTCATAAAGTACGGCATGATACGCCTGCTTTATATGGGCGTCCCGTATTTTCTTTGCGGAACGATGGAGGTCATGTCCGGTACTCTGCGCGGTCTCGGCGCGTCAATGACGTCGATGATCGTTTCTCTCATCGGCGCGTGCGTCTTCCGCGTCGTATGGATTGCCACCGTCTTCCGGGCGGTCGGAACGCTCGAATCCATTTATATTTCGTTCCCGATCTCGTGGTTCCTCACCACTCTTGCTGCTTATGTGTGCTACCGCATCATATTTGCAAAAACGAAGCGCAGGCTTGAGGCTGAGGACGGTGCTGCGACGGTGGAGCGCGAGCTCAACTCGTCGGGGGACGAATGAGAATGTACCGGTGAATGATCGAATAAAAACGGGGCGTTAAAAAACTCACTTTGAGTTTTTTAACGCCCCGTTTTTTTCATAGTGCCTCGAGCAGTTTTTCGTATTTGTTCAGCAGCCAGTCGTATGCCTCGGCGGAGAAGTGGTGGTTCTCGCCGATGCCGAGGACGAGCCCCTCGTCGATCCACGGGAGCTGTGCCGGATTGCGGAAGGATATGCCGCTTGCGCGGTAGTTATCAAAGCAGGGGATCGCCCAGAGTGCTGCGACCTCTATCATCGCGTCGACGTACGCGACGTCGCAGAGCCCCAGCTTGTTTTTGCTTGCCCAACGGTCGTAGTTGGTAAGCAAAAGAAGCTTTGCTTTGGGATATTTTTCGGTCAGTCCCGCAATGAGGGTGTTGAGCGCTCCGTAAAACGTCGTAATGTCGCGGTATGAGCGGTCGGCACGCAGTGCGGGATCGCCGAGCGGGACATCGAGCCGTCTGTCGTTTGCTCCGCCGAGCACGACGACGTAATCCGCGCCGTTCTCCATGTCGGCATAGCGCACGCACATCGGGGGATGCCGGTGCGTCGGCTCGCTGTCGGTCTTTGCGACCGGGTTGCCGTTTATGCCGTAGTTGAGGCATGTCATTCCGTGGCGTGCCGCAAGCTTATTGACCCATGTTGCGTCGGGGCCCAGCTTGTTGCCGTGAATGAGCGAGTCGCCGATGGCTACGAGCTTTTTTCCGTCGAGTACAGATGCCATTGTCAGATCCCTGCCTTTCGGTCTTTTCGTTTTTATAAGAAAACGAGAAAGAATGAGTAATATTTTTATATAAAAATAATATTTTCGTCCGCTGTGCGCCGCCGATGGCTTGCACGCGGGCTTTGCTTTTATTATTATATCAGGACGGACAGTGCCGGTCAAGCCCCGATGCGTCGCAAAATGACGTTTTTTTCGGCTTTTCGGGCGATTTTTCGGTTTGCTGCGAGGTCAACGAGGACGGAACGGCGCCTTTTTTCGCTGCGAAACATAATAAGATTTTTATATAAATAATAGCATCTTTATATACACGGCGCCGCGCGGATGGTAAAATAATCGCATGGGCTGCGTGCCGGCATGCGCCGCAGCGGTTTCAAATATATTACTGAAAGGGATCCATACTATGAAAAAAAGCTCTGCTGCGAAGACATTTCTCTCCGCTACAGCCGTTCTGCTCATTATTGCCTCGGTCATGTGTATGGCGGCATCGTGCGCCCGGCAGGATGACACCGAAGACACCGGCACGGAAGCCGTTACGACCGTTGACCCCGATGCGGGAAAGTACGATTCCCAAGGCTATCTCAAGGACTCGCTCCCCGAAAAGACCAACCTCGGCGAGACTGTCACGATCCTTTATTGGTCTGATGTTGAAAACCCCGAATTTTTTGTTGAGGACACAAACGGCGGCAAGGTCGAAGAAGCGATAAACCGCCGTAATGCAAAGGTCGAGGAGCGCCTCGGCGTAAAGCTTGACTTTATAGGTACCCCCGGCAATGCCTCAAAGCGTGCCGACTATATCGCCAAGATACGCGCCGACTTCTCGGGTGACCGCCTGTTTGACATTTATGCGGGCTACACGCTTGCAATGGCGACGGCGGCGACGAGCGGCTTCTGTGCCAACCTGCTTGATCACAGTTCGATAGATTTCACGGCTCCGTGGTGGCCCGAAAAGCTGATATCCGAATCGACCATAAACAACAAGCTCTTTTTTGCAACGGGAGATCTCTCCACGAACCTGCTTTACATGATGTACGTCATGTATTTCAACAAGGATATGATGAGCGCCAACTCGGCGGGCAGCCCCTATGACTGCGTTGACAACAACACGTGGACATACGCGAAAATGATCGAAATGTCTCACGCCGTTGACGGCATGCAGACGGGTGACGATCCGACATACGGCTTTGTTGCGAACACTATGCACACCGATCCGTTCTTTTACGGCGCGGGGCTGCGCACGCTCGACCGCGATGCGGACGGCAAGCCGGTCATATCGGACAGCTTCAACAGCGAGCGCACGCAGAATATCGTCACTCTTATCGCCGCATATTTTGCCGACCCGATATGCGATATCGGCAGCAAGTGCAACACGCTGTTCCAGAGCGGCAGGGCAATGTTCCTTATGAGCCGTGCGAGATACGCCAGCCGCGACCTCGGCGACGCGTCTTTTGCCTACGGTATCGCTCCCATACCGAAATATACCGCCGATCAGGACGGTTATTCCACCTGCCTCGGCTTCCCGTGCACATTCTATGCGATCTCCGCTGCCGCCCCGCACGCGGAGGCAGCCGCAATGACGCTTGAGTGCCTCTCCTCCGAGGGCTACCGCATCATAACTCCCGCCCTGTTTGACGTTACGATGAAAACGAGATACACGACCGATGCCGTTGCCGCCAAGACATTTGATATCGCCCGTGCCGGCGTCAGCTTTGATCTCGGCAGGACATACAGCGATGCGCTCGCCAATCTTACATATTCGATGTTCCGCACCGCGATATGCAAGAACAACCCAAACTTTGCGCGCACATACAGCGCAAGTCTTGCAGCTCTTCAGGCAAAGCTTGACGATATGATAGCGGCATTCGGTCAATGATCCGATAATGCAGCCGTGCGGCGGAGTGCCGTCCCCGACGCTCCGTCGCACATATTTCAGTGAAAAGGAAAAGAGCCGGAATGAATTTTGTTTACATCCACACTCATGACAGCGGGCGTTATATCCAGCCCTACGGCATTGCAGCCGACAACCCGAACCTGATGCGTCTGGCGCGGGAGAGCTTTATGTTCCACCAGGCGCACAGTGCGGCGCCGATATGCTCGCCGAGCCGCACGGCGCTGCTCACCGGAATGTACCCGCATTGCTCGGGGATGTACGGGCTTTCTCACCGCGGCTTTGTGACGAACGACTTCAGCCGTCATCTTTCGAATTTTTTGCACCGGAACGGATATTACACCGTTCTTGCGGGCGTTCAGCATGAGGCGAAGGATCCCGGGATGCTCGGCTATGACGAGAGGTATTCCTCGTTCGAGCGTGACACGCGTGTGCGCGATGCCCGCGCGCTTGAGCACGCGCTTGATTTTCTGCGCAGCGACCGACGCGGAGAGAAGCCGTTCTTTCTTTCCTTCGGGCTGTCCGCCACGCACCTTGCCTATCCCGAGGCGACCGACATCGAGGAGGATTTCATAGCTACGCCGTCGCCGATAGTTAACACCAAGGAGACGCGTCACGACTTTGCGGGTTATCTCACGAGTCTGCGCGAGGCGGACAGGTGCATCGGCGCCGTGCTTGACGAGATAGACGCGCAGGGGCTGCGCGGCAACACCGTTGTGCTATTTACGACCGACCATGGGATATCCTTCCCCGACATGAAATGTACGCTGCGCGATGCCGGTACCGGCGTCGCCATGTTCATACGTCACCCTGCGATAGGGCGCGGCGCGACCGATGCGATGGTGTCGCATATAGACGTATTCCCCACGCTGTGCGAAATGCTGGGGCTCGAGGCTCCCGATTGGCTCGAGGGCGTCTCGCTCCTCCCGCTCATGCGCGGCGAGACCGACCGTGTTCACGACTGCATATTCTCTGAGGTGACATACCACGCCGCATACGATCCGATGCGTGCCGTGCGCACCGACCGAATGAAGCTGATACGTCATTTCGGCGAGCTGCGACGCCCGCTCGTCAATATCGGCGATCATGCGGCAAAGGATATTTTTCTTACCTCAAAGCTGCCGTATATACCGCGCGAGCCGGTGTATCTTTACGATCTTGTTGCAGACCCCGAGGAGCGGCAGAACCTTGCGCACCGTCCCGAATACGCGGAGGAGCTTTGCGCCCTGTCGGATATGCTTGACGGGTGGATGCAGAGGACGAACGATCCGCTGCTGTACGGGCAGGTGCCGCTCTGTCCGGGGCAGACCGCCAACCGGACCGACGCCGTATCGCCGTTCGAGCCCGTATACGATATGTACGGCAACGAAGTGATAAAGCCCGCAAAAAAGCGTAAATGAATATACCCCGCGTGTGCTCCCGACGACTGTCGGGAATGCCACGCGGGGTTTTATTTATATGTTTGCTATGCTGTCTTATTTGCGGTATCTCTTGCCGCTTTCTTCGAGATATTTTGCCATTGCGAGCACCCAGTCTGTCTGGATGATGTCATAGCCGCGGTCGGCGAGCCAACCCCAGCCGAGAGCGGGATCCTTGACAAGAGAAACGTCGTCGGAGTGTCCCGCGGCAAGCGGCACCTTGTAGTTGTAGAGAATGGCGTTTGCCCATACGAGCTTGCCGTCTCCGTGCAGCTTGTCGATAAATTCGCGGCTTGCGACGTATGCGTTCTCATCCGCATAAACGACCTCGGCGCCGACATATCTGATATTGCGGTGCATAAGCTCCTCGTGCACGCCCTCGTCCTTCTTGAGTATAGGCAGATACTGGATGCCGTGACCGTATTCCTCGATGATGTCGAAAAGCTCGGGCTTCGGCGATGTCTTGGCGATTATCTGCTCTTCCATGCCGTGGGCGCGGATGGCGTCGGATATCTCGCGCGGGTTCTCCCAGAACTTGTCGATATTGATGTAGCAGCGACCCTTGAAGCGGTCAAATACCTCGTCGAGAGTGCAGAGCGGCCACTCGGTGTAGGCGCGATCGGCGCTGACATAGCGCAGGCGGCGTATCTCGTCGTCGTGCATATCGGGCAGGCGCTGTGCGAATTCGGTGCCGATGTAGTTGAGGTGGACGTACTCCATCTTCGGGTGCAGTATCCAGAGCGTTCCGTCGGCGCTCTTGCTCACGTCGACCTCTATCATATCGGCGCCGTGTTTTACGGCGATCTCGTATGCCGCCATGGTGTTGCAGGGGATGTTTCCTCCGCACGAGCCGCGGTGAGCGACTATGATTATCCGCTCGGCGGCGTCCTTTTTAATGTCGAATGATGTCATTTTTTGATACCTTTCTGTTATGTATTGTGATGTGCTGCGCACGGTATTGTGGGTTAAAGCGACAGCCAAAGATCAGCTCTTGATCTGCTGCTTGCCGAATGAGACAAAGGAGAGAACGGTCATTATCGCCGCGAGGGCAACCATCCATATAACTCCGACGGCAAGGCTGTAAGGTCCGCTCGCCATCATCGAATAACCGCTCATCGTGCCGAAGATGTCGCCGATATCGAAGTCGCTCGATTGCACGAACAGCTCGACCGGGCTGCCGATGAACTTCGTAAGGTCAAGATAGGGGAGAGGGGTGTATTCGAGATGTGCGCGCGGCAGCTTGGAGTTGACAAGGACGGCAATGGTAGTAGCCATTGATGTGCCGAAGCGCGCCATCATGGAAAGCGCTATGGGGAGTGCCGCCTTCTTTATGAGCGTCGAAATAAGGAGCGCGAACATCACGATGGGAGCAGCCGAGAGTATTGTGAGCAGTATCCGCCATGCGAGCATAACGAAGGAGGGTACGGAGAGCACCTTCCCGCCTATGACGCAGATGTCGGGCATAAATATATCGCCGATGCCGAAGAAGAGCATACATTCAAGGGCAAGCATCAACGCGGCGACTACCGTTGCGCCGATCCACCAGATGAACACGGAGAGCAGCTTTGAGGCGAGGATCTTTGCACGGCTGCGCGGGCGAATGAGCAGGAGACGCACGGTGCCGGAGGTGTATTCGTTCGAAAGCGTCATGCCCGCAAGGATGATGGTGAAGATAATGAGCATTCCGGATGAGGTCGTGAACACGGATATGAATTCATCCTTTGTCGAATCGGGGTACATTCCCTTTATCGGTATGCCGTTTTCGAGGCTGTAACGCACCTCGTCGCGTGCCGCCGATACGAGTGAAGCATTTTTGGTGACCGATTTGAGGTAGTCATTGTATGAGCCGTAGCGATCGACGACACCGGAGTCGATGAATACGTTTTCCGCCATTGCGACGCATGAGGTCGATTGAGACGGCAGCGATTCGAGCGGACCGGATCTTGATGCGACGGTGAGGTATTGCCAGCTGCCGTATGCCCACAGGTTTTCTCTGAGCTGCTTCCAGCACCAGAGCTTGAGCTCGGCGGCTTCAAGGTTCAGCTCTGCCACCTCGGTGTAATATTTCTGATAGTCGCCGTCAAGCTGTGCGTTGTTGCTTTCATGCGCCTTTATTGTGCCGTCGCGGTATTTTTCAAGCTCGTCGGCGTATATGTCCCTGTTGCTCTGAGCTTTGGCAAGACCCTGATCGTAATAATCGGCGAGGGAGAATGAGAGTATGTTCTTTTGAAGCTCGTCAAGGGCTGCGCGTGCCTCCGCAAGCAGCTTTTTGACGACGGCGGGATCGTTGAGATCATTCTCGTATGTATTATCGACATCATCGGTATCTACGGTATCTACGGTATCAAAGGTATCGTCGATGGTGTAGTTCGTTTCGTACATCAGCCGATAAATGAACGAGTTGAGCGGCGAGTTGTACACCTGGTCGGCGGTAAAGCTGCCGGAGTCGATAAGCTCGAGCGCGCGGAGCGTTCCGAGGCGTTGCGTGTAGTCGGTGCGGAACGCATCGATCTGCCACTCGGAGTTTATATCGTTGTCGGTGAAAAATTCAACGGTCGATCTGTAAATGCCGTAGTAGGCGGCACTGAGTTTGTCGCCGTTTTCCTCGGCTTCTCTTATAAATTCGTCGAGGTTGTCGGTATTGTAAAGATATTCGGTGTAGTCGCGCGAGGTCGAAATTTTTATCACAAATCCGAGGACGGGGGAAAGCGCGGTCAGCACCGCAATGATTATAAGTATAACGCAGAGGCCGGTCTGCTTTACGACCTTTTTGTTTTCGTTGCCGATAAGACGTCCGAATCCGTTCATTTTGCTTCCTTCGCCTCCTCTTCTGCCGCGTCGGGTGTCGGGACGGGCATCTGCGGGGCATATCCCGCACTTCCGCCGCCTCCCGCGGGCGTATATATTTTTGTCGCTTCAAGGAAGACGTCCTCGAGCGAATGAGTTACCGGCGTTACCGACGAAATGTCGCAGCCCGCGGCAACGAGCGCACGCACGAGCTCGGGCGTTTTGCCGCTGCCGAGCGTCACGTGCAGTTTGCCGTTGACCGTTTCAACGGTCACGTCCTCGCCGAGCGTGCCCGCTGCGACCGCAGCAGCGCCGTTTTGCGCCTCGGGTATCACTATCTCGATCACATCTCTGTTGCCGCTGCCCGCGCGTCTGACCTCCTCGATCGACATGGTGCGCAGAAGCACGCCGCGGTCGAGAATGCCAACGCGGTCGCACATGAGATCGAGCTCTGCCAACTGATGGCTTGAAACGAACACGGCGACGTTTTCCTTGTGCGACAGCTCCTTGAGGATATCGCGCAGCTCCTTTATGCCGGCGGGGTCGAGCCCGTTCGTCGGCTCGTCCAGCACGAGCAGGCGCGGACGGTTGAGCAGTGCCTGCGCCACGCCGAGGCGCTGACGCATGCCGAGGGAGTATTTTGCTATCTTGTCGTCGGCGCGCGCTTCAAGACGGACGAGCTTTATCAGCTCGTCGATGCGCTCACGCGGCACATTGTCGTACATACGGCGGTAAAGCTCGAGGTTTTCTTTGCCCGAGAGATATTTGTACATCTCCGGGTTTTCGATTATACCGCCGACGCATGACATCGCTGCTTCAAAATCATTTTTAACATCATGACCGCAAATGCTTATCTCGCCGCTGTCGATGTTTAGCAGCCCGAGCATCAGCTTTATGGTCGTTGTCTTTCCGGAGCCGTTCGGGCCGAGAAAGCCGAATATTTCGCCGGACGGAATATCAAGGCTTATATCGGTGAGTATCCGCCGCGCCCCGAACTGCTTCGAAAGATGCTTTATCGAAAGCACGGGGGGCGTGACGGGCGGTGCATACTGAATATTCATGCCGTTTGTACCTTTCCTTTCAAGTCGTTAACTAAATTATATCATATTTTTCACGGTTGTCAATGACGGAGGCGAAATCTTGCCTTAATATGTTTGGCATAACGGCGGCGTCTGTGCGAATAGTATTTATGGAGTAGGGCAAAAAAATTCATGCCGTCACCGATCCGGCTTTTTTGCCCTGTGCTGTGCATTGCGGAGGCGCGCTTATGGGCTATATGAACAAATATGAAGGTTTTGAGCTTTCCCGGCGCTTTCCCGGCGACCCTCCGGAGTATTCCGTCGAGCGCGTCCGCAGAACGTTCGGCGCCGATGTGCCGCTCATCACGGCGGATATCTCGTATCCGGTCTTCTCCGCGGAGGAAAAGACCGGACTTGAACGCATAAACGCGCTTTACCGCGAAATGGCAGAGCGCTTTCTCGCATGGGCGGAGAACGAGGGGCACGAAGCTGCTCTCGCGGCATATGAGAGCGACCCCGACCCTGCGCGTCGTTTCAGGTTCCGCCGATTCCGCATCTGCGCGATGTTCGAGCCGGGATTTTGCTCGCCGTCGTTTATTTCCGTCGCGGGAAGGGTGCTCGCCACGCGCGGCAGCCGGGTGGTCGGCGGGAATGTGTCGGCGCAGAATTTCAGAACGTCGGACGGGCGTCTCATGCCTGTCTGCGGGCGCGGCGGAAACGGAGGCGGGGCTATCTGCTTTACCCGCGACGGCAAGGCGCTGCATCTTGAATTTACCGCCGACGGCATAAAAGAGCGCTGTGAAAATATCGGCGATTGTCTGAACGAAAACTTAATGATTTCAAAATTATTTGCAACAATAAGGTAAAGCGGTCGACACTCACATTTTTTTGTGCTATAATGAGGGTGCAATTTTTGGCGGTCGATATCGAATGACGACCGCCGGGGCAGCGGTCTTGCGCTGACCGAAATATGACCTGAGCCTGACGGAAACAGGGGAAAGGATAGATCACAGAATGACAATGGATTCACTGAGAGAGATCAGGATCGCCGAGGAAAAAGCGGATAAAATACGCGCCGACGCCGAAAAAACGGCGCGGGAGCGCATTGCCGCAGCCCACGCGCAGGCTGATGAGCTCGTGACCCGGGCAGAGAAGGAGGCGCACGCCGAGGCAGCCGGAACGGTAGCCGACGTCACGCGCCGCGCGGACGAGCTCGTAAAGTCGGGCGCCTATGCCGCACGCAGCGAGGCAGCCGCGATAGGAGCTGCCGCGGGTTCAAATTCTGACGAGGCGGTGAAAATGATTTACTGGGAGATCGTTGAAAAATGTCTACGTGCGTGATGAAACGGCTGACGGTGTGGGCTTACGCCGCCGATGCCGACGCTGTGACAAAACGGCTCGTCCGTTCACGGTGCGTTGATGTGGACGTGCTCTCGCCCGAAACGGACAAGTATCTTGCAAAATACGATCCGTCGGCGCGCATACGCGAATGCGAGAGCCGGCTTGCGGGCATCGAATCGGCAATGGAGCCGCTTTATCCGTACAGCAAAAAGAAGGGCGGGCTTGCAGCCGCGCCCGCGATAAAAGCCGACCGCGAGGCGTTCGCCGCCGACCGCGGCGGGGTGCGGTCCGATGCGGCGGCGGCAGCCGACCGCATAAACGGAATGACAAAGCGTCTCGGCGCCATAGAGCGCGAGCTTGCCGATTCCGCATCGAAAATGACCGCGGCAAAGCCGTGGCTCGGCTGCGGCTTCGCGCTTGACACGGCGGGCACCGCCCGCACGCGTCTTTTCTTCGGCAGTATGCCGCTTATGGCTGCCGAGTCCGCCGCGCTCGACACAAGGCTTGACGGTCTTGCCGCTGCGTGGCGCATTGTCGGAAAAGATCCGACCGCGGCATATGTCATGTTCGTCGCCGAAAAGACCGATGCGGACGAGCTTTTGCGCCGTCTGAATTCGGCGGGGTTCGTGCGGGCGGTATTTCCCGACGGCTGCGGGAGCGCCGAGGATATCATGAACGCCGAGCGCGAACGCACCGCAGCCCTTAACACCGAGCGCGAGGATATAAAGCAGACGCTCTGCGGGCTTGCCGGACGGCTCGACGATCTGCGGCTCCTCTGGGACACCGTTTCGACCGAGCTCGTCACCGAGCGCGTGAAGGAAAAAATGCTTGCGACCGGTAGCTGTGTGCTGCTTCGCGGGTGGGTGCCCGCAAAGAGAGCCGAAAAGCTCGGCACCGCGCTTGAGGAGCTCGGCTGCGCTTACGAATTTTGCGATCCGGAGCCGGGCGACGATGTTCCCGTAAAGCTTGAAAACAACCGCTTTGCCTCCTGCTTCGAGTGGGTCGTGGCGATGTATTCGCTCCCCGCTTACGGCACGTTCGATCCGACGTTTATAATGAGCTTCTTCTACGTCCTCTTCTTTGCGATGATGTTTGCGGATGTGGGCTACGGGCTGTTGCTTGCCGTCGGCGGCTTCCTTATCCCGCGGTTGCTTCATATGAAGCCGGAAAAAGCCGCGCCCTTCCGTATGTTCGCGTTCTGCGGTATCGGAAGCATTATAACGGGCGTGCTTTTCGGCGGTTATTTCGGAGATATGCCGTTGGCACTCATCAGAGCTTTCAACCCGGAGGCGGAGCTGCCGTCAACGCTGGCTATTGTGGTTGATCCGGTGGCTGAACCCACGACCTTCCTCCTCATCGCGCTCGCGCTCGGCTTTGTTCACCTTGTGGCGGGGCAGGCGATAAAGTTCTCGATAGTATGGAAGGCTTCGCCGGTTGACGCCATATGCGATTATGCGCTTTTCTGGGCGCTTTACGGCGGACTTATAATGTTTATCATTGTTCCATCGGTCGGCAAGTGGATCGCCATCGGCGCTGCCGCGGCGATAGTTCTGACGGGCGGACGCAAAGAGAAAAATATTCTCATGCGGATACCCAAGGGCTTTCTTGCACTTTACGGTATTGTTAGCTTCGGCTCTGACATCCTGTCTTATTCAAGAATTCTCGCACTTGCGCTGTCGGGCAGCGTTCTGGCGCAGGTCATGAACATCCTCGGCACAATGGGCTCAAGCCCGATCTCGGTAGTGGTCGGAATGATATTTGTGTTCATTGTCGGGCATACAATCAACCTTGCCCTCAGCACACTCGGCTCATTTGTTCACACGAGCCGGCTTCAGTATATTGAATTTTTCGGAAAATTCTACGAGGACGGCGGCAGACCCTACGCGCCCGCCGAACCGTCGGAGAGATATTCCGACTATGATATGCCGGCACAAGATCAGATATCCTAAAAAACACATCATATACATTCAAGGAGAAACAAAACCATGAATTTCGCTGAATTTCTTAGCTCTCTGACAACAGGTGAGGGACTTGCCCTCATTGGCGCGGCGCTTGCCGTCGTCCTTCCCGGTATGGGAAGCGCAAAAGCGGTCGGTTCGGTCGGTGAATCCCTTAACGGACTTCTCTCCGAGGACCCCTCCAAGTTCGGTAAGGCGTTCCTGCTTCAGGCTCTTCCCGCAACTCAGGGCATTTACGGCTTCATTGTTGCCTTCATGGTAATGATGAACATCGGCATTCTCGGCGGCGATCGCGTAACGACCATAGGCGGCGGTCTTTACTACCTGTTTGCCTGCCTTCCCATTGCATTCTGCGGTTATCACTCTGCTATCCGTCAGGGTCGCGTAGCATCCGCCGGTATCGCAATGGTCGCAAAGCGTCCCGAGGCGTCCGGTAAGGCTGTCACCGCGACCGCTATGGTCGAGCTTTACGCTCTGCTGTCTCTTATCGCGTCCTTCCTGCTCGTCGTTTCCTATCCCGGCAACCTTTGATCCGCGGGCTTTCCGATAAAACCGTGAAAGGCAGCAAAACCTATGGTGGGACTTGAAAAGGTAACAAACAAAATAATCGCCTCTGCCGAGGCGGATGCCGCACGGATACTTGCCGAGGCTGATGCCGAATGCGCGGCGATAATTGCCGCCGCAAAGGAAAAGGCGGCAAAGATAAGCGCCGACGCCGAGGATGCGGCTGACGCCGAGAGCGAGAGCGTAGTCTCCCGCGCGCGCGCCGAAGCCGAGACCGAAAGACGCGGGATACTGCTTGCGGGCAGATGCCGCGCCATAGACGCCGTTTTCGGTGAGGCAGAGAAAAAAATATGCGGCATGCCGAGTGAAAACTATCTCGGGTTTCTTGTGGCTCTTGCGCGCGAGGCGTCGCGCGGGCTTACCGGCGAATGCACGGTAACGCTCAACCGCTCCGACCGCGTGAGCTTCGGCAAGGCGTTCATAGCGCAGCTTTCCTCCGAGAAGAACGGGATAGAGTGGAAGCTTTCGGATTCCGAGGCGCGTATCGGCGGCGGGCTCCTGCTCGATTCGGGCGACACGCGTACCGACTGCTCGGTGGCTGCTCTGATATCCGAGGTGCGCCCCGCGCTTGAGGGCGACGTCTGCCGGATCCTTTTCGGCGGCGAAAAGGAAAAAAACAATGGGTGAGGCAAAGACAAGGACGGCAAGATATCGCGAGGAGGATTACCGCTACGCTGCGGCAAAGGTCTCTGCCATGTCGCTCGAGCTCATCCCCGATGCAAGGATGCACGAGCTTGCCGACGCGCGCGACACGGCGGACGTTATGGCGCGCATTGCCGAATACGGCTTTGACGCATCCGCGGGCGCGGATACCGAGTCGGTGCTCACCTCCTATCTTGCCGAAAGATACGAAACGCTTCTTTCATTCTGCCCGAGCACGCCGCTTGCGCGTCTTTGCAGACTGAAATACGACTGCAACAATATCAAATCGGCTCTCAAATGCCGCGCCGGCGGCAGAGACGCCGCGCCGCTCATGATAAGATGCGGGGTCGTTCCCGCAGACGACGTGATCGCGGCGGTCGAAAAAAACGATTTTTCCGGTCTTTCCGCACTTCTGCCGAATATGGCAAAGGGGGCAGAGGCGGCAGCCGACGCACTCGGCAAGAGCGGCAGCTCAAGAACGGTCGATTCGCTGCTTGACCGCGCCTGCTTTGCGGATATGCGTGCGGCGGCAAAGGCGACCGGCATACGCGAGGTCGTGTCTCTTCTCGAACGCAAGACCGACTTTACCAACCTCCTCACCGCGCTGCGCACGCAAAGGCTGCGCGACGGTGAGCTGCGCCGCGCCGTGTTTGACGATTCCGTCATATGGGGCGGCAGGATAGGCATGAGCGAGCTGCGCGATGCGGCTGACGCAAAAGCCGTGGCAAAGCTCGCGGAGGATGCGGGATATACCGCAGCCGCCCGTGCGATATCTGCGGCGGGAAAGGATGCCGAGGCGCTCGAGAGAGTATCCCTTGCGCTCGACAACGACCTGCGCAGCACTGTTGACGGCATAACGGGCATGAAGCTCCTCGGGGCATATCCCGTCATAGCGTATATCGCCGCGCTTGAGTATGAGATCAAAAACCTGCGCGTGATCCTGTCGGGTATCGCGGCGGGAGACGACCGTTCGCTGATAAGCGAAAGGCTCAGGCTCGTGCCGTAAGAGAGGTGTGCCATGTATAAAGTAGCAGTAATAGGCGGCAGACAGGATATCCTTGGCTTTTCGGCTCTGGGCTTTACCGTTCTCGAAGCTGCCGACACCGAGGCGGCGCGCGAAGCGCTGCGCCGTGCGACGGCGGGGACGGGAAGCGGTGGCGTTTCCGACGGCGGATATGCCGTTATATTCATAACCGAGGCGTATGCCGCGGAGCTTGCGGACGATATAGCAAAATTCGACGATGCACCCACGCCCGCGATACTGCCGATACCATCGGCGTCGAGCGACGTCGGCTTCGGCATGAAGGCACTTCACGACCGCGTGAAGCGCGCCGTGGGCAGCGACATCCTGTAAAAAAAGGCGGACCTTGCGCCGTCCGCCGACCCTTGGGGGCGCAAATAGCCGAGAAAGGCATGAAATGAAATGGAATTGATCGAAGGAAAGATCTTAAAGGTATCAGGTCCTCTTGTCATAGCCGAGGGAATGAAGCGCGCCGATATGTTCGACGTCGTTCACGTCGGCAAGGACAAGCTGATCGGTGAGATAATCGAAATGCACGGCGACCGTGCGTCGGTCCAGGTCTATGAGGAGACCGCGGGACTCGGGCGCGGCGACGTTGTGGCTTCGACCGGAGCGCCGCTGTCGGTCGAGCTGGGGCCCGGTCTTATCGGGAACATATATGACGGCATTCAGCGCCCGCTTGAAAAGCTGCGTGAAATGGCAGGCTCAAACCTTACGCGCGGCATAGTCTCGCCGGCTCTTGACCGCGAAAAGGTGTGGCATTTCGAAGCCACGGCTCAGCGCGGTGCGCGTGTCGGCGGAGGCGATATCCTCGGCACGGTCAACGAGAGCGAGGCTCTCGTTCATAAGGTGATGGTCCCTCCGGGCATGAAGGGCACTCTGCTCTCCCTCCGCACCGGCGACTATCGTGTGACCGACAAGATCGGCACGCTCGAGGACGACGAAGGAAACACGCATGACCTCACGCTCATGCAGAAATGGCCCGTCCGTGTGGCGCGTCCGCACGCGGGTAAGCTCCCGCCCACCGAGCCTATGGTGACCGGTCAGCGTTCGATAGACTCGCTCTTCCCGATAGCGCGCGGCGGCACGGCGTGCGTGCCGGGACCCTTCGGTTCGGGCAAAACGGTCGTTCAGCATCAGCTCGCAAAATGGAGCAACGTTGACCTTGTGGTCTACATCGGCTGCGGCGAGCGCGGAAACGAGATGACGGACGTTCTGCGCGAGTTCCCCGAGCTGCGCGACCCGCGCACCGGCAGATCGCTCATGGAGCGCACCGTTCTTATTGCAAACACATCCGATATGCCGGTCGCGGCGCGTGAGGCGTCCATCTACACCGGCATCACGATCGCGGAATATTACCGCGATATGGGCTATACCGTTGCGGTAATAGCCGACTCTACCTCGCGTTGGGCTGAGGCTCTGCGCGAAATGTCGGGCAGACTTGAAGAAATGCCCGGTGAGGAAGGCTATCCCGCATACCTCACCTCGCGTCTTGCTCAGTTCTACGAGCGCGCCGGCAAGGTCACCTGCCTCGGCTCCGACGGGCGTGAGGGCGCTCTGTCGGCTATCGGCGCGGTCTCTCCCGCCGGCGGCGATATCTCCGAGCCTGTCACGCAGGCGACGCTGCGTATCGTCAAGGTGTTCTGGGGGCTTGACTCCTCTCTTGCCTACCGCCGTCACTTCCCGGCTATCAACTGGCTCAACTCCTATTCGCTATACCGCGAAAGACTGACCGGCTGGTTCTCCGAAAACGTGTCGCGCGACTGGATGGCGCTCACACAGCGCTGCCTCAAAACGCTTCAGACCGAGGCCGAACTGAACGAGATCGTACAGCTCATCGGCGCCGATGCACTTTCGCCGACCGACCGCCTGACGCTTGAGGTCGCACGCTCGCTGCGTGAGGACTTCCTGCAGCAGGATGCGATGAGTGACAACGACAGCTACTCTCCGCTTGAAAAGCAGAGCCGTCTGCTTCGCCTCATATTCAGCTTTGAGGACAAGAGCCGCCGTGCGCTTGAGCGCGGCGCCGCGATAGAGGAGATAGCGGAACTTCCGGTGCGTGAAAAGATAGGACGCGCCAAGGCGCTGCCGAACGACAGCTATGCGCCTGAATTCGAAAAGATCGAGGCAGAGCTCGAATCCGAGCTTGAAGCCGCGATACCGAAAGCATAAGGGGTGACGAGGATGATAAAGGAATACAAGACCATCGAAGAAGTCGCGGGCCCTCTTATGCTGATAAAGAGCGTTGAGGGCGTCAAATACGACGAGCTCGGCGAAATAGTAATGGCTGACGGTTCTATCCGCCGCTGCCGCGTGCTTGAGGTCAACGGCAGCGACGTGCTCGTGCAGCTTTTCGAGTCCGCAGCGGGCATCAACCTTTCCGAGAGCCGCGTGAGATTTACCGGTCACGGTGTGCGCCTTGCCGTTTCTCCCGACATCATGGGCAGAGTTTTCAACGGCATGGGTGAGCCGATAGACGGCGGTGCGCGGATAATCCCCGAAAAATACTGTGATATCAACGGCACGCCTATCAACCCGGCGGCAAGATATTATCCCTCCGAGTTCATTCAGACGGGTATTTCGACCATAGACGGGCTCAACACGCTCGTTCGCGGGCAGAAGCTGCCGATATTCTCCGGCTCCGGTCTGCCTCACGCCGACCTTGCGGCGCAGATAGCGCGTCAGGCAAAGGTCATAGGCGACGGCAACGAGAAGTCGAATTTCGCCGTTGTTTTCGCAGCAGTCGGTATCACGTTTGAAGAAGCCGATTTCTTCATCAACGACTTCAAACGCACGGGCGCTATCGGGCGCACGGTAATGTTCTGCAACCTTGCTTCCGACCCGGCTATCGAGCGTATATCCACCCCGCGAATGGCGCTTACCGCCGCGGAGTACCTTGCGTTCGACCTCGGGATGCACGTGCTCGTCATCATCACCGATATCACGAACTACGCCGAGGCGCTGCGCGAGGTGTCGGCGGCACGCCGTGAGGTCCCCGGACGCCGCGGCTATCCCGGATATATGTACACCGACCTTGCAACGATGTACGAACGCGCGGGACGCAAGGCGGGCTCCGAGGGTTCGATCACAATGATCCCGATCCTCACCATGCCCGAGGACGATAAAACGCACCCGATCCCCGACCTTACCGGCTACATCACCGAGGGACAGATAATCCTGTCGCGCGAGATGTACCGCAAGGGCTATATGCCGCCGGTCGATGTCCTGCCGTCTCTGTCGCGTCTTAAGGACAAGGGCATAGGCAAGGGCAGAACGCGCGAGGATCACTCGGGAGTTATGAACCAGCTCTTCTCGAGCTATGCGCGCGGCCGCGAGGCAAAGGAGCTTATGGTCGTTCTCGGCGAGTCGGCTCTGACACCGATGGACAGACTATACGCAAAATTTGCCGATGAATTTGAGGCGAGATATATCAATCAGGGCTTCTATGAGAACCGCTCGATAGAAGAAACGCTTGACCTCGGCTGGGAGCTGCTCTCCATCCTCCCCAAGAGCGAGATGAAGCGTATAAAGCCCGAATTCATCGAAAAGTACTGGCCCGGCAACAAAAAAGACAGTGCCGGGGACAGATAATTCCCGCAGAAACGGAGGTGCGCCCCGAAAATGGCAGCAACCAATGTAAGTCCTACGCGCATGGAGCTGAAAAGGCTCAAAACGCGCTATGCCGCGGCGCGCCGCGGGCATAAGCTGCTCAAGGATAAACGCGACGAGCTGATGAAGAACTTCCTTGAGACGGTGAGAGAGAATAAGGCGCTCCGCGAAAAGGTCGAAAAACGGCTGAGAGCGTATTACAGCTCTTTTACGGCGGCGGGAGCCGTCGGAAACCCGAAAATGCTCGAGGAGGCTCTCATAGCCCCGACAGGCGAAAATCTCATCAGCGTGGATACGACGCGCACGATGGGCGTAACCGTTCCGGTATTTGAGGGCGGCGACATAACCGTCGGTATCGGCTACGGCATGGCGTTCACGCCCGCGGGACTTGACGCGGCTCTCGAGGAGCTTTCGTCACTTTCCGCCGACATGATAAAGCTTGCCGAGCTTGAAAAGACCGCACAGCTTCTGGCGGGCGAGATCGAACGCACCCGCCGCCGCGTGAACGCGCTTGAGTACATCCTCATGCCGAGATATCTTGAGTCGATCAAAACGATCTCGATGAAGCTCGACGAGGATGAGCGCGGAAGCCGCGCAAGGCTCATGAAGGTCAAAGAAATGACCGCAGAGGCAGAAATAAAGAAAAAACGCGCCCGCGACGAAGCGGCGTCATGACCCATCGCAACGGCGGTGCCAAAAACTCACTTTGAGTTTTGGCACCGCCGCTGATCGTTTTTCGGGGCGGATACGATATCCGGACCTTTTCGTCGGTTCACGTCCGTTGACGGAACGTTGGCTAACGGCTGCCTCCCCTACGGTCGCTGCCGTGTGTAGTGAGATATGGATTTGAACTTACGCCACCATCGGGGTATGAAGCTAAAAATCTGCTCCAACACCACCCGAGTTTAAAAGAAAACTCCTTCCACCGCTGCGCGGTCCCCCTCCCTCGGTGAGGGAGGCTTACTTAATGCCTGCGGATACCATGGTTCCTGCGTCAAATTTAAAATCACACAAACGCACAAAGTATTGATCTCTTTTAGACGCAGCAAAATGAAGCTCGGAGTCTTGCCAAGGCTCCCTCTTGAGGGAGCTGTCGCCGCAGGCGACTGAGGGAGTAAAATTCATTAAAAGTAAAAGGAAGATCCCGCTGCGGCGGGATCCTTTTTACCACCTCATCCGCCGCGCTCGCGAGATCGAATCGTGTCAACTTTTGCGAAAGCATAAAAAAATAGTACAGCAGTGATCGACGTTTCCCGCACATCTTTATCCCGCGCCGCGGCACTTTCCCAAACTTGGGAAGGCTCACAGAACCGTATCTTCCGTCGATCAGGGTGAAGAAAGCAAAACGGTTTTGTCTTTGATTTTGCCGACTGAATAAAGCTTATCTTTTACTTAACGTCCGGTGGCGGAACGTCGGATAACGGCAGCCTCCCCTACGGCTGTTGCAGTGTAGCTGGGTACAGAGCGAACAAAATTTGATAATGTACCGGCTGCATTCATGCGGTCAGGTTTAAAATTCATATTCCTTTTCTGGCCCGGCTGAGCCGACGCGGTGTTTTTTGGCTCATTTTTTGCCTTTTGGCTTGACTATCCGCTGCGGAGACGCTATAATTATAATGTGATAGAAGGGTCTTGTGCGGCGGACACTCGCCGTGCCGACCGTCCATAACAAGAAAGGATCCGTAAAAATGGCACAAAGCAAAGTAATTGTCTTTTCCTGCGACGCGATGGTCTATGAGGATATAGAATATCTGCTGAGGACCAGCCCGCGCTTTCGCGACCTGTATGCCAAGGGCTCGGGCGTAAAACGCACCCGCACCATTTGGCCGTCGGTCACATATCCCTGCCACACCACCATGTCCACTGGCTGCTATCCCGACAAGCACGGTGTCGTCAACAACTCGGTGTTTCGTCCCGGACAGCTCAAAAACGTCCCGTGGACGTGGTTTGCCGACAACATAAAGTGCCCCGATGTCTTTACCGCAGCAAAGCGCGCGGGACTTACCACCGCGGCGGTCTTCTGGCCGGTTACCGCCTGCCACCCCGATATAGACTGGCTCGTAGCCGAGTACTGGCCGCAGTCACCCGACGACACCAAAAAGGCGGCTTTCCTGCGCGCGGGCACGAGCGAGGAGCTTTATGACGAGTGCTGCGCACCGTATCTTGAAAATGTGAAGATCCGCACGCATCCCGCGACCGACGAGTTCATCGTGCGCTGCGTCTGCGATATCATAAAAAAGCATCAGCCCGACCTTCTCATGCTCCACACCGGCGACGTCGACAGCTACCGCCACAAGACCGGACTCTTTACCGAGCAGGTCACAAAGGGCGTTGTCGATACCGAAAGATGGTTCTTTGAGATAATCGAGGCGACAAAAGAAGCGGGCGTGTTTGAAAACACGAACTTCTTCCTTGTCAGCGATCACGGTCAGCTCGATATCGTCCGCAATATCAAGCCGAACGTCATGTTTGCCGATCACGGGCTCATCACGACCGATGCCGAGGGCAACCTTACCGACTGGACCGCATACTGCCATTCCACCGGGCTTTCGGCTCAGATCAAGCTTAAGGATCCCACCGACAAAGCGGCGTGGCAGAAGACCTACGATCTGCTCAAATTCATGCGCGACGAGGGGATCTACGGTATCAGCGAGGTGCTGACGACCGAAGAAGCAGAGGCGCGCGACCATCTCGGCGGCGACTTCTCCTTTGTCATCGAGTCGGACGGTTATACCTCCTTCTCCGAGGACTGGAAGCGCCCGATGGTCCAGCCCATGGACCTTTCCGACTACCGCTTCGGGCGCGCCACACACGGTCACTACCCCGACAAGGGACCGCAGCCGGTCTTTTTCGGCGTCGGCCCCGACATCCGCGAGGGCATAGAGCTTGAACGTCGCCCGACGGTCGATGAAGCGCCGACATATGCAAAGATCCTCGGTGCCGAAATGCCCTGGGCAGACGGTACCGCGATCACGGAAATACTGAAGGACAAAAACTGAAGGCAGAGGCGGGGATTTGCCCGCCGCCGACGTCGAAAGCGAAATCGGATTTCCTTGAACGGGAATCTGAACCCCCAATTCGCGCGGGGAGCGAATTGAGAAAGTTTGAAAAGCAAAAGCCTGAGCTGCGGTGCGCTCCCGTGGGGTGCGTGCAGATTTGCAGCTTCACCGACGCCCACAAACTTCCGGCGGGTGCTCAGCCTTATTACGGACTCCAAATAAAAAAGGACGTCCGTGAGGACGTCCGTTTTTATTTGGAGCAGGTAACGGGAATCGAACCCGCATAACCAGCTTGGGAAGCTGGAGTTTTGCCATTAGACTATACCTGCGCTGCTATTATTCTACCGCAAAAGCGGTGATTTGTCAACCCCCGAATTTGTTTTTTTACACGTCACACAAGAAAGGATATTGAATACGGCAATGAGACTTGCAACTTCGACCTGTATTTTTCCCTCCAAGCGCGAGGGCGGCAGGACATCCCTTGAGGAGTCGATCCGTCTTTGCTATGATTGCGGCTTCCGCGATATAGACCTCAACTTCTGCTCTGCATCGAATCCGAAGAGCGGCAGCGAGCTCGTCGGCGACGATTGGGAGCGCAATGTCGATCACCTCGGCGAGCTTGCCGCCGAGCTCGGTATAACCTACAATCAGTCACACGCGCCCTACGACTCCAACCTCTACCGTCCCGAGCAGAAGATCTCCGACGAATACCGTGCGTTTTACGCCGAGGGCGTTCGCCGCTCGATAATCGCAAGCGCGAAGCTCGGCGTTCGCTATGTCACGACACACGCGCAGACGGCGACCGAAAACGACGAAATGGGCTTTGAGGAGAATATGCGCGCCAACATCCACTTCTATACGCCGCTCCTTGAGCTTGCAAAGAAGTGGGGAACGGGTATTTCCATCGAAAATATGGCTGAATTCCATCCGCAAAAGACCAAACACCGCTTCACGGCGACGGTGGAAGAGCAGATAGCCATAATCGACGCGCTGGGCGATCCCGTCTCCTGCCGCGCAACATGGGATTTCGGTCACGCGGAGCTTGTCTACCGTGACCAGGCAAAGCAGCTCCGCAAGCTCGGCTCGCGCCTCTGCTCCACGCACGTTCAGGAGAACCGCGGTCTCAACGACGACCACTTTCTCCCCTATGTGCGCGGCAACACGGCGTGGGAGGTCCTTATGCCCCTGCTCAAGGAAATGAATTACGACGGCGACTTCACCTACGAGGTACACGGCTTCTACAATTCCATTCCGCAGGCGCTGCGTCCCGCAGCAGGCAGGCTGGGCTTTGAGATCGGCTCATATCTTATGAGTCTTTACGAAAAAGCCTGATCCACCCGTATCATCCGACCTCACGGTGCATAAACTTTCTTCAGTTGTTTTTTGAAAGGAGCGGTGCAAAATGACCGCAAAAGAAATTTTTGATATCTGGTACAGACACGACGGGCTTGAGCCGTCGGTGAGAGCCGAGCTTGAGCGTATAAAGGATGACCCCTCGGCGATAGAGGACTGCTTCGGCACCGAGCTTGCCTTCGGCACGTCGGGGCTGCGCGGCGTCCTCGGCGCGGGTCCCGGCAGAATGAACGTTTACACGGTCAGCCGTGCAAGCGCGGGATACGCCGCGTATATAGCGTCAAAGGGTGCGGACGCCCGCCGTCGCGGTGTCGTCATAGCGCACGACAACCGCCGTATGTCCCGTGAGTTCGCGCTCACGACCGCGGGCGTGTTTGCCGCGCACGGCGTTCACGCATGGCTGTTCGCTTCGCTTCGCCCCACCCCCGAGCTTTCCTTTGCCGTGCGTTACCTCGGCGCGGCGGGCGGCGTTATGATAACGGCGTCGCACAATCCGCCCGAGTACAACGGCTACAAGATCTACAATTCCGAGGGCTGCCAGTGCGGCCTTGACGAGACAGCCCGTGTCATCGACTGCATATCCGAGGTGGGCGATCCTCTTGACATCCCCTCTCTCGGTATCGACGAGGCAGCGGGGCTTATCGGTATACTTGACGGCAGCATCGACGAGGAATACTACCGCGCCGTAGAGTCGATCTCTCTGCGCCGCGTGGATGCGGGCGACCTTCGCGTTGTTTACTCTCCGCAGCACGGAACTGGCAATGTCCCCGTGCGCCGCGTGCTTGCCGATCTCGGGTATGATGTCGTCCCCGTTGAGGCGCAGTGCACGCCCGATCCCGATTTTTCGGCGACGAAAAGCCCGAACCCCGAGTCTCCGCTCGCATACGAGGCGGCGCTTGAGCTGGCGGACAAGGTGAACGCCGATATCGTCATCACCACGGACCCGGACTGCGACCGTCTCGGCGTTGCGGCGCGCGGCGGCGACGGCAAGCTGAAGCTTATGACGGGCAACCAGTCCGGCGCGGTCCTTATCGAATATATACTTTCCGCTCACCGCTCCATGGGCACCATGCCCGAAAAGCCGGTGATGGTCAACACGATAGTTACCTCCGACCTCGGCGACCGCATCTGCGAGTCATACGATGTAAAGGTCGAAAAAACGCTGACCGGCTTCAAGTTCATCGGCGAGCGCATAGCGCGCCATCTTGCCGCACACGACGCAAACTACGTTTTCGGCTATGAAGAGAGCTACGGCTGCCTTATCGGCACCTTTGTGCGCGATAAGGATGCAACGCAGGCATCTTTAATGCTCTGCGAGGCTGCGGCGTATTACAAGGCGCAGGGCAAGACACTTATCGACGTGCTGAACGGACTTTATGCCCGCTTTGGATTTTACCTTGACACGCAGTCGAACTTCTTCTTCCGCGGTGCCGACGGTCAGAAGAAGATAGCCGCGCTGACGGCAGGGCTCCGCCGCGAGCATCCCGCAGAGGTCGCGGGGGCAAGGCTCGTCCGTCTTGAGGATTATCTTTCCGACGAGACGCAGGCAGAGGGCTTTCCGAAGTCCGACGTGCTGAGATTCGTGTTCTCGGACGGCTGCTGGGTCGCCGTGCGTCCCTCAGGTACCGAGCCGAAGTGCAAATTCTATTATTGCGTCCGTGCCGCGGGAGAGGCGGAAGCAAGCGAAAAGCTTGCGGCGCTCAAGGCGGCGTTCGAGCCCAAGGACTGAGCATCTCGCCGACAGGCGGCGCATATATCAGGGGAATGCTTCATTAAAGTGAGGCATTCCCCGTTTTCTTCTTGACTGGCGGCGCGATATGTGGTATCATTATACTGATAAAGTATAAGATGCACAGGAACGGATAATGAAGATAAAAGAAATCGACATTCCGCACGGGCTCATGCTTTGCCCGATGGCGGGAGTCAGCGACCGTGCCTTTCGCCTCATATGTGCCGAAAACGGCGCCGAGTATGCCGTTACCGAAATGGTGTCCGCCAAGGCGCTCGTTTATGAGCAGCGGGGAAGGGCGGGAACGCCGATACGCACCGCGCCGCTCTGCCGTGTGGACGACGGCATACCGACGGCGGTACAGCTTTTCGGAGCGGAGCCGGAATTCATGCGCGAGGCGGCGCGGCTCATCTCCACCGGCGAATACCGCGGCTTTTGCGGCAGGCTGCCGGCGGCGATAGACATAAACATGGGCTGCCCCGTGCGCAAGGTAACGTCAAACGGAGAGGGCTCGTCGCTCATGCGCGACCCCGAAAAAGCAGCTGCCGTAACGGCTGCGGCGGTCGAGGGAGCCGACGGGAGAATGCCGGTGACCGTCAAAATACGCGCGGGATGGGACTCGGCGCACATAAACGCACCCGAGGTCGCGCGCGCTGTCGAGGCGGCAGGGGCTGCGGCTCTGTGCGTTCATGCGCGCACGCGCGAGCAGCTCTACGCACCGGGGATAGACCCAGACGTTATAGCCCGCGTGAAGGAGGCTGTAACGGTGCCCGTTTTCGGCAACGGAGATATAACGACCGCCGACGACGCGGTGAATATGAAAAAAGCGACAGGCTGCGACGGCGTGGGCATCGCACGCGGCGCTATCGGCGACCCGTGGCTGTTCGGGCGCATAGCTGCGGCATTTGACGGCAGAGATTTTACCGAGCCGACGCCCGAGGAGCTTATCGGAACGGCGATACGCCATGCGCGCCTCACCGTTGAGTTCAAGGGCGAGAAACGCGGAATCGCCGAGGCAAAGCCTCAGATAGCGCGGTATATCAGGGGCGTGCCGGGAGCCGTAAAGCTGCGCGACGGGATAATTCGCGCCGCAACGCTTGACGAGGTCGAGGAAAAGCTGCGCTCCCTGCTTTCGTAATGAAACTGTGAGGTGAACGGTATGACGACAAACGAAAATCATCGCGGGCGGCTGTTTGCTGCCGTTGCCGTCCCGGGCGGACGGACATCGGCGCTGCTCGTTTACACGCTCTCGCACGCCGCGGTCGATCTTGCCTGCGGGTATATCCTTTATTCGATGTACCGCGCGGGCGCTATGCCCGTCGGCAGAACGGTGCTTTTGTTTTTGCTTTACAACACGCTCGCGTTCGGGCTTCAGATCGTATTCGGCGCGGTCTGCGACCGTTTCGGAGGCTGCCGCCTGACGGCTGTCCTTGGCTGCCTTTCCACGGTGATCGGAGTCACGGTCGGCTCGTCGGCTCCCGTGCTCGCCGTGCTGCTTGTCGGCGTCGGGAACGCCGCGTTCCATACCGGTGGGGGCTGCGACACGCTTTTGCACACCGACGGTATGACGGGAAGCGGCATATTCGTCTCCTCCGGTGCGCTCGGGCTTGCCATTGGAGCGCGTCTCGGCTCATTGGGGGCGTTCCCGGCTTATGCCGTCACCGTTATGCTGCTTTTTGCGGCGGTGTCGATAGCCGTATTCTGCGGCGATACATATTCCGACGGCACGCCCGCGCCGGTGTTCCGCACCGCGCCGCAAAAGCCCGTAGGGAGAGGAAAATTACGTATCCCGTATCTTGAAGGCACCGCTGCCGCGGTCGCGGTCTGCATTTTTGCGATAACCGTGCGCTCATACACCGGCTTTGCGGCGCCCTCACCCGGATTTTCGGGAAAATTCGCATTCATTTATGTCCCGTTCTGCGCATTTGCGGGCAAGCTGGCGGGCGGAGTGCTTTCCGATCTCATCGGCGCGCGCCGTGTGGGAGTGATCTCGCTTTTGCTGTCCGCTCCGCTCTTCCTGCTTGGCGCCGACCGCGGGATATTCTTTCTTGCCGCCGTGTTTTTCTTTAATTTTGCGATGCCGATCACGCTTTGCACCGTTGCGCGGCGCCTCGTGGGACATGAAGGCTTTGCCTTCGGGCTTAATACGCTTGCACTGCTCGTCGGCTATATAGTTTCGCGCGCGGCTCTGCCCATCACAGCCGCAAAGATAGCGGCTGCCGTACTCACGCTGCTTGCCGCCGCCGCGGTCGCCGTTACCGCCGATAATGCACTGCCGACGCACGGCGACGCGGCGTGCACCGAAAAGGAATAATGCCGCGCGCTGTTGCGGCGGCGCTCCTCGGTGCGCTCGGGCTCACACTGGCGGTCGAGCTGCCGCTCGGTGCGCTCGGGCTCACACTGGCGGTCGAGCTGCCGCTCGGTGCGCTGATGTTCCGCCGCCCGAGGGAGCGTTGTCTTCATGCGGTCGTTGCCGTGCTGCTCATGAACATCGCAACCAATCCGACGCTCAACCTTGCGCTCCTCCTTGTCGGCACAGTGCACCGCACTGCGTTCGTCGTGTTTGGTGAGGCTGCCGTCGTTGCCGTCGAGATGCTCGTTCTGCGCCGTGCGCTCGGCGTCGCGCACGGGCGAGCCTTTCTCTCGTCGCTGCTTTTGAATGCCGTGTCCTTTACCGTCGGTCTTGCGATCGCCGGAATGATATGAAAAAAATACTTCAGGAGGGATCATAATGAAATTCGAAAATCTGCCCCGCATAGGGCTTGATGTTGTAGCCGACCCGGTGGGGAGCTACGGCATCGGCGAGATAATCCCGATAGTCATCGGCGTGGCGCTTCTTGTTGCCGTCGCGGTCGTCGGCATAGTTTTTATCTGCCGCAAAACAAAAAAGTAAGTTCTCCCGAAAAAATAAAACAAAGAGGAAATGAAAATGTCAGCAAAGATCAAGGTTTTTACGTTCAATCTCAGAGTTGAGGCAAAGGTAGACGGGATAAACACATTTTCAAACCGTCGCGGACGTATTCTCGACACGATAAAGGAGTATTCTCCCGACATTATCGGCTTTCAGGAAGCCAACGACAATATGCGTGAGTGGCTTATCGACTCGCTTTCCGATTACACCGTCGTCGGCTGCGGCAGGCTTGCCGACTGGCGCGGCGAATCGACCGTCCTTGCGTTCAAAAAGCATATGTTTGAGATGATCTCTCTTGAAAATCATTGGCTCTCGGCAACGCCGGATATCCCCGCCTCGACCTTCGGCGGAGATCAGAGCAGCTGCCCGCGCATTTTTACCGCCGTGTGCCTCAAGCACCGCGAGGCATCGGCTCCGTTTATATTCCTCAATACTCACCTTGACCACAAGGGCGCGACCGCAAGGCTTCTCGGCGCGGTGGAGATCATGCAGTATCTCTCCGGCAAGGGGCTGCACTTTGTCGTTACCGGCGATATGAACGCACTGCCCGGCACGGCGGAGATCGCGGCGTTCACTTCGTTTGCCCCATGCGGCAGACCTGTCATCGACGCGACCGAAAAGCTCGGCGGTACCTTCCATGCGTTCGGTCAGCGTGCGGTGCCCACAAAGATAGACTATATCTTCACCGATATGCCCTGCGACCCGGATGAATCCTTCATCGTGCCCAACGAGCCCATCGACGGCATATATATCACCGATCACTGCCCGGTCTGCTCCTATGTCACGGCCGAATAATGCCGCTGCCGGGTGCGGAATAATGAAATGGAAACAAAAATGATGAAGTTTTCGGTTCCCAAAGGCGCGCGGCGGCGTGCGGTGATGATCTCGGCGGCGGTCGTGTGTGCCGCGCTGGTCATAGCCGCTCTGGCAGTCGTGCTTTCCGCCGGGCGTGATGACCGCCCGTTTACGGCGGAGTTCGATCAGCGCAACGTCGTTTACACGCCGAGAGCGACAAAGGCTGCGTTTACGACACGCAGACCGAGCAAAACGACGGCTCCCGACAAGAGCGATGATGATACAACGGCTGCCGTGTCGACCGCAATGCCCGACGGTATGAGAAACGGCGCTCTCAAGTGCCGCATAACTATGCCAAAGACCGCATGGAGCGCCGACGAAACGCCGACATTTACGCTTGACTTCGGTCTGACCGATGCAAGCTACGGTGACGGCGACCTTCGCCTGCGCCTTGACTGTGACGATTTGCACCTGTCGCACGAGCTGACCGTCAAGGATTATATCTACGATATCCACGGCTTCGTTGACGGCAAGGCACCCGACAGCGTGGAGCTCTCATTTCTGCGCGGCAAGTCGGCCGACACGGCTGCCGCAACGTCCGACATGGACTTTGCCTTCGGCAAGCTGTATCTGTATTTCGAATTCGTCCCCGCAGAGGGGAACGATGTGTTCGGCAGCAGCGCACGGTATTCGTACAGCGACGATGACGAGGATCAGGAATACGGGACGACCGGCGGCGTGTGGGTCGGCGGCTTCTGGTGCTCGTATGCGATAACGCCGTGCGGTATCTCGTTTGCACGCCGTGACGTTGACTCCGCCGACTATTTTGCCGACTGTGTGATAAAGCAGTACCGCGCGGGCGGGCTTGATGCCGATCAGCTTTGCGAGGCATACTATCTTCTTGCCTATGACGGCATAACATATATCAGCGCGACGCCGGCACTGAAGGACGGCACGACGCGCGTGGGATATTACAGCGCCACGCTGCGCGCCGAGGCTGCCGAGGCGGTTTCAGATGAGGAGCTGCTGGCGCTCGTGTCGAAGCTCGGTCCGTTTTATGACACGCATAAGGGCGACGCACGGGAGATCATGCTTTCGCGCGGCAAAGAACTCGGCACGCTTGTTCTCGGCGTGCTGAAGGATCAGGGAGTCATCACCGATGAGGAATACACCGCCGAAGCTGCGCGGCTCGGCAGAACGGAGAAGGTAGTTACCTCTCCGCCCGAGTTTGACCGCAAATTCGGCAGATACCGCAAAATTATAGAAGAAAAGCTTTTTACGAATGAATAATACCGAAAACAGAAGGGAAACGCTCACCCTTGACTATGAGCGCGGATATTCATACGATGTGTATGTAGATATGACGATGTGCGGTCCCGGCGGGGCAGTCACGCCCTCCGGATGGCAAAAGCTCGTGGTCTCGATGATCGAGCGGCATCTGCGCAATATAGGAATGGGCGAGCAGGAGCTGCTCGACAGACTCGGAATGTCGTGGATACTGCTATCGACGCACATAACGATCATGCGTCGTGTGCGCCTCGGCGAGCATCTTACGGCAAGAACATGGAATTCGGGGACGACTCCGCCGATATTCCGCCGCGACTATGAATTTATCGGTGAGGACGGCACCCGCGCCGCCGTCGGAGCATCATATTCGACACTTCTCTCTGTCGGTGACCGCAAATTCTGCACCGACCGCGCGATAATCGAGAGCCTGTGGCTCCCCGAGGGAGAAAAGTTATCGCAGGCGCCGCGCCGCGCGCCGAGGATCGACGACAGCGCATTCGTGCCCGTCGGCGATCGCACTGCCCTCCCGTCAATGACCGACGGTATGGGGCACGTCAACAATACGCGCTACGGCGAATTCGTTTACGATGCCCTCACTCCCGACGAGCGTGCCGCAGTGGGCGGGCTTTCGGCGGTCGATGTGTGGTTTTTTGCCGAAATACGCGAGGGCACCGTTTTTTCGGTGCGCCGTGCAGAACTGCCCGACGGTGTTGCCGTGTGCGGCGTCCTGCCGGACGGCACACGCTCCTTCCTTATGAAGCTCACGAGCGGCGAAAAGGACCGGGTTTGAATTTTTGGGTATCATATATTTCATCCTCCCCACGCGGGCGTGCCCGCGCGGGGAGGATTTATTCGCTATATGCACAAAAGCGCATGAAACCAAGTTATTAATAATGTAGATGTTTCACAAACTGTTTGTGCGCGCCGAAAATAAAATGAAAGCTTGCTTGACTTAATGCTGCAATCGTAATATAATATTATAAATAGCATATTTTCATAATGTACGCTGCGCAGGGCGCACGTCTGCGCAGGAAAGGCAGGTCACAATAAAATGAACCGTTTATATAATTTTTCGGCAGGTCCTTCAATGCTCCCGCTGCCCGTGCTTGAGCGCGCCGCTTCGGAGCTTGTTTCATACGGTGACAGCGGTATGTCGGTGCTTGAAATGTCGCACCGCTCACCCGACTACGAGCCTATAATCAAGGCGGCTGAGGCATCTCTGCGCAAGCTCATGAATATACCCGACGAATATGCCGTGCTGTTTTTGCAGGGCGGCGCGTCGACTCAGTTTGCCGCGGTACCGCTCAACCTCATGCCCGAGGGCGGCAAGGCAGACTATATCGTTTCTGGTCAGTTCTCCGGTAAAGCGTACACCGAGGCGCTGAAATACGGTGATGCTGCCGTAGCGGCGACCTCAAAACCGGATAACTTCACATATGTTCCCGCCACAACGCGCGCCTCGTTCCGTCCCGACGCGTCGTATGTCCATATCTGCTTCAACAACACGATATACGGCACCAAATTCAATTATATCCCCGACACCGGCGATATCCCGCTCGTTGCGGATATGTCCTCCTGCATCCTCTCCGAGCCGGTGGACGTCAGGCGTTTTGCCGTCATATATGCCGGCGCGCAGAAAAACGTTGCTCCCGCGGGACTGACGCTTGTCATAGTCCGCCGTGATCTTCTCGGGCACGCACGCCCAATCTGCCCTACGATGCTCGACTGGAACGTGATGGCAAGCAACGATTCGATGTACAACACGCCGCCCTGCTTCAATATTTACATGGCGGGGCTGGTGTTCGACTATCTGCTCGCCGAGGGCGGACTTTCCGAAATGAAACGCCGCAACGAGCGCAAGGCGGCGCTACTTTACGACTATCTCGATTCGCAGAGCTACTACATCGCGCCCGTGCGCCCCGACTGCCGCTCGATGATGAACGTTACGTTCGTCACAGGAGATCCGGAGCTTGACAAAAAATTTGCCGCCGAGGCGACTGCGGCGGGGCTCAAGAATATCAAGGGGCACCGCTCCGTCGGCGGCATGAGAGCCTCGATCTACAACGCAATGCCCTATGAGGGCGTGGCGACGCTTGTCGAATTTATGAAGAAATTCGCTGCCGAGAACCCGAAAAACTGACAAGAGAGTATCGTAATGAAGAAAATAAAGCTTATGAACAAGATCGCCGCGGTCGGCACCGACATTTTCGACCGCGCCGAATACGAGGTGGGAGCAGACCTCCCGCTTGAGAGCGCCGACGCGATAATGGTGCGTTCGGCAGACATGCACGACACCGAATTTCCGCCGTGCGTGCTTGCCATTGCGCGCGCCGGGGCTGGCGTAAATAACATTCCCGTCGAAAAATGCGCCGAGGAGGGCATTGTCGTTTTCAATACGCCGGGGGCAAATGCAAACGGTGTAAAGGAGCTGACCGTATGCGCACTGGCGCTCGCCTCGCGCGATATAGCGGGCGGCATCATGTGGGCTTCCTCACTCACGGGAGACGTCGCGTCGCAGGTCGAAAAGGGAAAGTCCGCTTTTGCGGGCGTTGAATTTGCGGGGAAAACGCTCGGAGTCATCGGGCTCGGGGCTATCGGCGGTCAGGTCGCAAATGCAGCGCTGGCTCTCGGAATGAACGTTCTGGGCTATGACCCATTCCTTACCGTTGACGCCGCGTGGAACCTTTCGGGTGGTATCGGGCACGCAAAATCACTTGACGAAATTTATGCCGCAGCCGATTACATCACTCTGCACGTTCCCGCGGTCGCCGCGAACCGCGGAATGATAAACCGCGAGAGCATCGCAAAAATGAAGGACGGGGTGCGCATCATCAATCTTGCACGCGCCGACCTTGCAGTCGCTGCCGACGTAAAGGAAGCGCTCGCCGCCGGCAAAGTCGCAAGCTACGTCACCGATTTCCCCACTCCCGAGACCGTAGGTGTGAAGGGGATAGTCAACATCCCGCACCTCGGCGCATCCACCGAGGAGTCGGAGGACAACTGCGCCGTTATGGCGGCGCGCCAGCTTGACGCATATCTCAGAACGGGAAATATCCGCAATTCGGTAAATTATCCCTCGGTCGAGATCCCCATTGGGGAGGGTACGCGCGTGTGCGTGCTGCACGCGAACATTCCCGCTGTCATCGCAAATATTTCCGGCGTGCTGTCCGGCTACGGGATCAACATCGAAAACCTTACGAACAAATCAAAGGGCGACAATGCGTATACCCTCGTTGAAACGACGGGCGTCCTTGCCGCCGACGTCGCTGCGGCGATCACCGAAAAGATCGGTGCGCTCGATGGCATTCACCGGGTGAGGATAATATGAAAACATGGGGCTGCCGCATAATACGGCAGCCCCAAAACAGTGACTCCACGAAAATATAATTTGATCAAGTAGGGAAAGTGGGCAGAACCAAGCGGGGGCGCCCTTCCGGTAAAATCTGCGCGGGCTTCAACACCGGGAGGAGCAGAGCCCCTCCCCTACGGCTGTATCCGGGCGGCAGCCCCGTTTTGTTTATCTTATAAATTCCGCTCTGGCAATGAGTCCGCCGATGACGAAGGAAGCAAGGTTGGCGGTAAGTGAGAAGAGCCATGCCTTTGCGATGCCGCGACGCCTTCCGTCATCATCGCGGTGCGAAAGGGTAAAGGTGTAGATGATCCCTTCGATTACAAAGACCGATATCTCAAGCAGAATGTAGGACATTGCCATTGCAAGCCACCCCGCTTGGAAGTTGATGATGTTCAGCCCGAGGTTCAAAAGCACCTGGGTTGCGATGTTGGTGATGATAACGGTCCTGCGCGTGCGTGGCGCAAGATAGCCGAACGGCTTGGCGATGAGCAGCTCGATCGCGAGGGTCAGCAGCACGCGCAGAGCGAACCCTACCGCCTCGAGCGCATAATTGTAGCTTTGCTTTACCGTCAGTGTTCCGCTGCCGATGCCGCCGATCGTAAAGTAGCTTGAAAATGCGTATTGTGTAACGACCGCACTTGTTTCAAAGCTGTCCGTACCGGGATAGTAGACGAGCACCTTGAAGGTCTCGGGCGGGTAATATCCCCAGCGCCAGTCGTATACACCGGTGCCGCCGCCGCAATGCCCGAGCTCACCGAGAAAGTAAAACCCGTCGGCATCGGCGTAGTCGCAAAATTTTTCGTATGCCGCGTTTTTTCCCTCGTCTCCGTACCGATCGCGGCGCTCAAGTGCGTCACGGGCGCTGTACGGTCCGAATATATCTGCTTTTGAGAGCAGCGTGACGTAAAATTCCGTGTCGGCATCCGGGAATGTCACCTTTACCGACGAGTGCGGCCCGCAGTCGGCAGACGCGCCGACGGTGCAGAGCATGATCGCAATGAGTGCGAATATAATAAAGACCGCAGTTTTTTTCATTGCCGTTTCCTCCTGTTTTGTCAGTTTGTTTTCTCGGGTATCAGAATGCCAAGGTAGTATTCAAGCGGGTCGGCACGGTAGCGCGTCCGAACTGTCAGCACGTAAAACACGCCGTCGTATTCAAAGCCCGCGGTATAGAATTTACACCATTCGCTCTTGGAGCGGGCGATATTTATCGCAAGCTCCTCCTTGCCGAGACGGTCAGCAATGCCGTTTTTCTTCAGCCGCTCAAGTATCTCGGCGTCGAGCACGTCAAATTCCTCATCGGTATACGTGCCCGAGAGATACCCGCGGGAATAGTTTTCATTATCCGACAGGTCGGCGTACCTTACCGTGGCGCCGTTCACCTCCATGGTCATACCGCTCGACGAGAAATGGTCGTACACTCCGCCGTTCGGCGATTTGTAGCCGTTTTCGGGGTCGTCGGTCGCAACAAAATTATTGGGAAAGTAGGCGCAGATACTTACGAAGTCAAACACGCCGGGCGCGTTGTATGCGGTGGTGTATTTAAGCACATTCCACTTTTCACGGTCATATCTTCCGTCCCTGTCGTGAAAAAGCGATGCCTCGGAGCCTACTTTGCCGTCCGGCAGACGGGATATGAGCAGATCCTCGTATTCCCCGGGAGCCACGTTATCCGCGTGGTAGTTGTTCCACCCCGGATCTGCCGCGTGAGAGCCGCCGAAGATCACATACAGGAGCGGCATCACAACGCAGAATGCAAAGCAAAGGCACGCCGCCGGTATCAGCGTATATCTAAGCACACGCCGCACGCGGCGCTTTTTTATTGCCCGGGGGCTTGTCGCGGCGGTATATTCGTCGATAAAACGATCGGATATGCCCCCGACGGCACCGATAAGAGTATCTTTATTCATTTTCCGTCCTTTCTGTGTTACAGCGGGATGTCCGCTTCTTCAAGCGCACGTCGCAGGCTCAGCCGCGCGCGGTGGAGCGTCGATTTTGCCGCCGCGACGCTTACTCCGAGCATGCCGGCAAGGGCTTTGAGCTCGGCTCCCTCGAAATATCTTCCGACGAACAAAAGTCGCGTCGTTTTTGTCTGCCGCGCGAGCCAGCGGTCGATAACGGCGCCGATCTCACCGGTGTCGGCGTCGGGCTGCTCCGCACGGTCTGGCAGGCATTCCTCAAGCTCCGAAAACGGAACGGGAACATCACCGCCGCCGCGCCGCTGCCGCGTTGCCGCCTTGAGACGGTTGAGCGCGATATTTCGGGTGATGCGGCATATGTATGCCGAAAGCGAGTCGGGCTTTTGCGGCGGTATCGAATTCCACACGGCGAGCAGCGCGTCGTTGAAGCATTCCTCAGCGTCCTCGCCCGATGACAGCACGCAGGCGGCGATGCGGCGGCAGAGCGCGCCGTAGCTTTCCGAGGCGGCACGCAGCCCCGTCTCGTCCCTTGCGTATATCATCTCGGTCATGCGTTTGTCGTTGGCATTCATCGCGCTCAGCCTTTCATTACTTGATTGAGGTCCCTCACACATTAAGACAACATTTTTCGGTCCCGGTTTCTTCATTATATCATGAAAAAAACAAAAAAGCAATTTGATTTTCGGGCGGGAAGATGATATAATATATATGTAGGAAAAACGCCCCGGGCTGTGGCTGCCGTGACGGTCGGGCGGGGCAAAAACGACCGCCGAGGTGGGTAATGAATAACGATCAGAACGTAAAAAAAGAGCTTGAACGCCTGCGCCGCGAGGTGGCGTATCACGCGAAAAAATACTATGTCGACGACGCGCCCGAAATTTCAGACTATGATTATGATATGCTCTACCGCAGGCTCGAGGAGCTTGAGGCGGCGCATCCCGAGTTTTTTGACCCGTCCTCACCGACTCAGCGTGTGGGCGGTACGCCGCTTGAGCGGTTTGAAAAGGTGACGCACCGCGTTCCGCTGAACTCGCTTGCGGATGTTTTTTCGTTTGAAGAGCTTGCGGCATATCTCGACGGCGCCGAGGCACGGCTCGCCGAGGCAAATATCGTGCCCGAGTGGTCGGTGGAGCCGAAGATAGACGGACTTTCTGTCGCGCTCACATACGAGCACGGCGTTTTTGTGCGCGGTGCGACGCGCGGCGACGGGTATGTCGGCGAGGACGTAACGCAGAACGTAAGGACGATATTTTCGATCCCCATGACGCTTCCCGAGCCGCTCGACATCACTGTCCGCGGCGAGGTCTATATGCCGCGCGCCGTTTTTGAGGCTATAAACGCGAAGCGCGAGGCGGAGGGCAAAACGCTTATGGCGAATCCGCGCAACGCGGCGGCGGGTTCGCTGCGCCAGCTTGATCCGAAGATAGCAGCCGAGCGGCGGCTCGATGTGTTCATATTCAATCTTCAGGAGGGCAGCCTCTGGGCTGACGGTCACGAGGCTGTCACGCACAACGAGTCACTCAGCCGCCTTGCCGAGCTTGGGTTTACGGTGATCTCCGAGCGTGTTACGGTGAGCCGGCGCGAGGACATTTTCGCGCACATAAGAAAGCTCGGCGATATGCGCGACGGGCTGAAATATGATATTGACGGCGTTGTCATAAAGCTTGATCCCTTTGCGGGGAGGCGTTATCTCGGCGAGGGGACGAAAACGCCGAAGTGGGCTGTGGCTTACAAATTCCCGCCCGAGACCAAATTCACAAAGCTTACAGACGTCACCGTGGCGGTCGGACGCACCGGTGTGCTGACTCCGACGGCGGTGCTTGAGCCCGTCCGTCTTGCGGGAACGACGGTAAGCCGTGCAACTTTGCACAACCTGGATTTCATACGCGAGCGCGGCATAATGATCGGAGACACCGTTGCCGTTCGCAAGGCGGGAGATATAATTCCCGAGATAGTCGAGGCGCTGCCAGATAAACGCGACGGCAGCGAGCGCCCGTTTATGATGCCCGAGCGATGCCCGTCGTGCGGAGAGCCCGTCGTGCGCGACGAGACCTGCGGCGTTGAGGGCGCGGCATACCGCTGCACCAATTCCGCCTGCCCCGCGCAGCTCTCGCGCAGTCTTGAGCATTTTGCTTCAAAAAACGCGATGAATATCGAAGGACTCGGACCTCAGATAGTCGAGCTTCTCCTGGCGGCGGGGCTTGTACGCACTGCCCCAGACCTTTACGCTCTCACGGCGGAGCAGCTCGTTCCGCTCGATCGCATGGGCGAGCTTTCGGCAAAAAATCTTGTCGCGGCAATAGAACGCTCGAAGTCGGCGGGGCTTGAGCGACTGATCTACGCTCTCGGGATACGCAATATCGGCGAGGTCGCGGCGGCAGCAATGGCGGCGCGCTTCGGCACGCTCGAGCGCTGCCTTGCCGCAACCTATGACGAGCTGTGCGCGATCGAGGATTTCGGCGATGTGACCGCGCAGTGCGTGCTCAACTTTTTCTCGCACCCGCAGAACATTGAGCTTTGCCGTCGTCTGACCGAGGCGGGGCTCGTGACCGTCGCAGTGGCAAAGAAAGCCGACGACACGCTCGGCGGCAAGACGTTCGTGCTGACGGGGACGCTCCCAACCATGACGCGCGACGAAGCGTCGGCGCTTATAAAGGAACACGGCGGAAAGGTGTCGGGCTCGGTCTCGAAAAAGACATCATACGTCGTTGCCGGAGAGGATGCGGGCTCAAAGCTCCAAAAGGCGCGCGACCTCGGCGTGACCGTCATTGACGAGGCGGCGCTGCTCAAAATGCTCGGCAAATAAGACGGAAAGAGTCTGATTCCGGCACACTGCCGCGCGTGAAATACACCGGCTGTCGGCTACCGTAACGAAATAAAACGGAACATTTTGGCGTGCGGCC
>ENA-UONV01000523-UONV01000523.1-human-gut-metagenome-genome-assembly--contig:-CS4-NODE-523-length-43689-cov-18.602328_pt1 | contig 43689 bp, 40 predicted proteins | sample MGYA00242461_ERZ724008 | MGnify/ENA metagenome assembly ERZ724008 | reverse complement strand
ATAACCGACAGTATGCAAAATTTCGTGGCGAAAAATTTATTTCCTTTGAAAATTGTGTGAATATAATCAAACAGTCAACTTTCGGCGTTGACTTTTCATGCTATAGAGTGATAGAATAATATAAAATATTATTTTTGACAATTTTAAGGGTGCAAAAATGTTAGAATTAAGAGGCATAACCAAAGATTATACCGTAGCCGGCGGCACGGTGCATGCACTTAAGGACGTATCCATCAATTTCCGCAAAAACGAGTTTGTTTCCATTCTCGGACCGTCTGGATGCGGCAAAACTACGCTTCTCAACATAATTGGCGGACTTGACCACTATACTTCGGGCGACCTCATCATCGAAGGTACCAGCACTAAGGAATATTCCGACAGGGATTGGGATACCTACCGCAACCACTCGATAGGTTTCGTATTCCAGAGCTATCACCTCATTCCCCATCAGACCGTTCTGCAAAACGTCGAACTCGCCCTCATGATTTCGGGCGTAAGCAAGCGCGAGCGCAGAAGAAGGGCAATCGAGGCGCTGGAAAAAGTCGGACTTAAGGACAGAATTCACAACAAGCCCAATCAGCTTTCTGGCGGACAGGCGCAGCGAGTTGCAATAGCCCGCGCGCTCATCAATAACCCCGAAATCGTGCTTGCGGACGAACCGACGGGCGCGCTCGACAGTAAGACGAGCGTGCAGATAATGGATCTTTTAAAGGAAATTTCCAAAGACCGCCTCGTAATAATCGTAACGCACAATCCCGAGCTTGCCGAACAGTACTCTACGCGTATAGTCAATCTGCTTGACGGCTCTGTAATAGGCGACAGCATGCCTTATGACGGCAAAGACGAAAGCGCCGTCGAGCTTACGGAAGAGCAGAAAGAGGAAGAGCGCAAAAAGAAGGGCAGCAAAAAGCTTTCTTCCATGTCACTGGGAATGGCTTTTTCGCTTTCGCTCAAAAACCTTCTTTCCAAGCGCCGCCGCACGATTATGGTTTCGTTTGCGGGTTCTATCGGCATAATAGGCGTTTCCATGGTCCTTGCAATATCTTCGGGCGTGCAGGCGTATATAAACACCATGCAGGACGACATGCTTTCGGGCAACCCCATCGCAATCACCGAAACGGCAATCGATTACACTTCGCTTCTCAGTTTGTCTACCGCTCAGGACGTCAACGTGGACATAACCAAGCTCAAAGATAAAGTCTACGTCAACTCGCTGCTCGAAACGCTCGGCACTTTCTCGCAGGGCTTCTCTACTACAAACAATATTTCCGCAGCATACGTTAATTACGTAAGTCGGATGCCCTCGGAATATTACAACGTAATACAGTACGATTACGGCTTCGATATATCCAACAACATCTATACCGATTTCACCGTCGACGCAAACTGGACTTCGAATACCGACAAAAACGTCAGAAATATGTCGGTTACGGCGATAAGGGGAGTTTATTCCAACATTCTCGCCGATCAGGAAGACTACAGCGCGTTCGCAAACACCGTTTCAACCGTCGCCACGTTCGAAGAAATTCCCGATAACTACAGCTATGTTCTCAGCCAGTACGACGTAATCGCGGCGTATTCGGACGGTCAGGTGGTTACGGACGCTTCCTCGCTCACCGAAGAGCAGCTCTCGGCGATTTTCGGCGACAAGAGTTCTCTCATAATGGTTCTCGACAAGAATACCATACCCGACCTCATTCTTGGTCAGTTCGGCTATATCACGCAGAAAGAATTCCTCAATTACGCTTTCTATGCGGTTGACAGCGACCTCTACGACGAAGAATTAGGTCTTGTCGGAAGCGGAACGGGCGGGGACGAAGGCTTCGACCTTTCCAAGTTTATAGGTCCGAATTCCAAAAAATTCACCTGGTATCCCAACGACGAAGTTTATTACAATCTTGCAGACCTCGCGCCTGGCATGCCCGATATGTACTTCGCAAAGGCATATACCGAGGGCAATATAATGCCTTCCGACTTTAATTTCACGGGCGAGTTTACCAATCCTCAGCCTATGAACGACGACATAGACGTCAACTGCGAAAGCCGCGTCGATCTCGACGTAAAGCTCATTCTGCAGAAGAAAGACGGCATATCCTACGGTTGTCTGGAAAGCGGTTTCTACTATACCAACGCCCTCGCCGAGTACGTCAGGGAAGACAGCCGTTCAAGCGGCATTGTAAATTACATCAATTCCTCAGCAAAGGGCTATCTCGACGTTCTGCCTTATTTTGTTGAATACGTCAACTTCAACGGCGCGGACGGCAGCGGCATAACCAATCCGGATGAGTATGCAAATTCATTCAAGTATATGCCTTGCTACATCTACGATTCTGGCAGCCTCATTGATATGATAATGTCGGGTCTGGGCGGTACGGGCGGAGACCAGTCGTCTATGCTCAGAGTGGAAGCCGAATATCTCGGCGGCGGCGAGTTGCCTGTGGCTATCTATATTTATCCCGTAGACTTTGAAAGCAAAAACGGCGTAACGAGCTATCTCGACGCATGGAATTCAAAGTGTTCTGCATGCGAGCAATATACTTATGCCGACGGCGAGGGTATCGAATATACCGTAACTCTGTCGGAGACGGACAAAATCACCTACACGGACAACGTCGGGCTTATCATCGGCATGATAAACACGATGATACAGATGGTGACTATAGCTCTCATATCGTTCACTGCGCTGTCGCTCGTTGTATCGACTGTAATGATAGGCATAATAACTTACGTTTCCGTTGTGGAAAGGGTAAAAGAAATTGGCATTCTGCGCGCGGTTGGCGCGAGAAAAAAGGACATCAAACGCCTGTTCAACGCCGAAACTTTCATAATAGGTCTTATCGCAGGCGCGATAGGCATACTAATAACCTATCTGCTTTCGCTCATAGTAAACATAATAGTCATGTCGCTCGCGGGCATATGGGGCATAGCGGCGCTTCCTTGGTGGCAGGCGTTCATAATGGTGCTTCTTTCCATAGCGCTCACGCTCATTTCGGGACTTATTCCCGCATCTGCGGCGGCAAAGAAGGATCCCGTAGTCGCCCTCAGAACAGAGTAAAAACAAAGCTTTTAATATTAAAAAGTCAAAAAAACAGCCGACTGAAAAGTCGGCTGTTTTTTAATAAAAATCTTGGTCTATCAGCCTCATTTATAATTGACATAAGCGCAATGAATTGTTAGAATTATGTTGATAAAAAAATATTGATTATTAAAAATAATCAGGAGACAAAATGAAAAAAATTTATAAAGTTCTGGCCGGTGTATGTCTTGCAGGCGCGCTGTGCGCAGGTGCCTTTGCCATTACGGGTTGCGGCTGGCAGACCGAAACGGTTGAAGGTGAATATCACTATGTCAATTACGGCACCAATTACGGCGTCAAAGTAAACGTTGAAGTTCAGTCCGACGATAAGGGCGACAGAATTCGCAGCGTAACAATCGTTGACAGCGAATATACCCAGCTTTCGCCCTCATGGGATGAAAGCAAAAAGCAAAACTATCTTTCAAACGAGCAGTCTCTGCTCAATTCCTATCGCGGAATGTATGTTGCAGACGTCCTTGCAATGAAGGCGGATACCAGGGCAAACGGCGAACCTTCTGGCGTTTCGGACGACAGCGTCCTCATTTCGGGCGCAACGCAAAGCTCGGGCAGACTTCTTCTCGCCGTTCAGGACGCGCTTCTCAATTTCGGCGGATATAAAGTTTCCGAAGGCGAGTATCACTACCCCAACGCATGGGACGCAACCGCACCTCACTACGGCATAAGGGTAAGGGTAGTCGTAAAGGGCGAAACTATTGCAAAAGTTGCCGTTCTCGACAGCAATTATACGGAAGTTTCGTCTTCATGGACTGAAAAAGATAAATGGCTCGACGGTCTCGACGGTCTGCTCAACGCATATGTCGGCAAGAGCATTTCGGACGTAATGAACGTCAACGTCGGCATTTCTTCGCAGACGCCCGGTCAGCCCGAAAGCGTTTCCGACAGTTCGCTCGTAATAACGGGCGCAACGCAGGGCTCCGGCAGACTTGTCCTTGCCGTTCAGGCTGCGTTAAAGAGCATAAACGAGGAAATAACGGGCATAACCGATACCTATCGCGGCGAATACAGCTACTCTAAGTACAATACCAACTACGGCATAGTTGTCAACGTCAACATGACGGGCGACAAAATTCACAGCGTAAGCATTCTCGACAGCGACTATGTTGAAGTAACCGACAGTTGGGACGATAAACAGCTCTGGCTCGACGGCATAGATAATCTTCTCCGCGCATACGAAGGCAGAACCGCCTTGGATATTCTCACCACGTCAGTTACGGTGGGCGACGACGGCGTTCCTTCCGAGATTTCCGACAGCTCGCTCATGATAACGGGCGCAACCCAAGGCTCGGGCAGACTTCTTCTTGCCGTGCAGAACGCGCTCGAAGAAGCGGGCGGATACACAGTCTACAGCGGCGATTATCATTACCCCAATTCGCACAACCCGTCATCTCCCGAATACGGCATTGCCGTCAACGTCCTTGTAAAGGATGAAACCATAGTCGAAGTAAAAATTGCCGACAGCGACTACGTCGAAGTTACCGACAGCTGGGGCAATAAAGATGTATGGAATAACGGCATAGCAGGTCTTCTCGAAGCATATAAGGGAAGAACAATAGCTGAAATTCTTGCAGTAGACGTAACTACCGCAAACAGCGTTCCTTCAGCCGTTTCCGACAGCTCGCTGATGATAACGGGCGCAACGCAGGGCTCGGGCAGACTTCTTCTCGCCGTACAAAATGCTCTCGTTGCAAAATTCTACGCAGGCTGGAATGCAACTTCCATGATAGAATTGGCAGACACAACTTTCACTGTGGAAGGAAACACCGTTACATACAATATTGTTACAAAGGGTAACGGAAGAGCTGGTTCTTTCGAGATAAATGTAGCTGTAACCGATGGTGTGATAACATCTTATATAATAGAAACAAACGGTTCGACCGGCGACAGATGGGCAAATCTTGTATACCAGGGCTTTGTCGGTAAGGACGCGGCGTTCTTCGCTTCGATTATAGGTCAAAACGGCGAAATCGGAACAAACGATAATTATGTTTCTAACAACATAACTACGGGTGCAACTTTGTCCAATTACCTCTGCCTCAGCGCAGCGCTCTTTGCAACTTCCAACTACAATCTCGCGCTCGCAAACGCATAAAAAGTGATAAATTACTGAAAATTCAAGCCCGCCTCGCGGCGGGCTTGATTAATGCTTAAAAAAAAGATATAATAATTGTATGAAAAAATTTCATGCACTTACGTGCATTGCATTGTCGGCGATAACGGCATTTTCGCTCTGTTCCTGCGCTGTCGAAGGTCTAAATTCCCAAATATCAGGCGGAAATTCAGGTGGAAGCGGCGGCGGTGGCGGCACGCAGACCGAATATTCATCGCTCAGAGCAACTTATTCAAAATTCAACACCACGGCGTCCCTCGTCGTTACGGATAATTTCAAACTTCAGGAAAATAACGATAAACTGCGAAGCCTGAGCGACGATGTAAAGGCTTATCTCAATCAGCTTGAAAATTCCCTCTCGACTTCCGTAAGCACTTCGTGCATTTCGCGTTTTAACGCCGCAGAGGCGGGAGAGACGATAGAAATCGACCAGATGACGTATGAGGTGTTGAGCCTCGCTATCGACTGCTACGAGCTTACAGGCGGCTATTATAACCCTGCCGTATATTACTCTGTTGATTTGTACGGTTTCACGCCCCGCTTCAACGAATATACGGGATATGCCGATATTTCTACGCGCATGCCTTATGACAGAGTGGTAAACGTAGGCAATACCAAATACGTAACGCGCGGAACGGAGCCTGACGAGTATTATGTGGAAATTTTCCGCGATCTTGCATCTCACTTCGGCGAAATACAAATCGGGCAGAACGAAGACAGTTATTACGTTATCAAGCCTCAATATACAGTACAAGGGCTCGAAGGCGAAGAGTACTCTCTCGCTCTCGATTTGGGCGGCATAGGCAAGGGTTATGCCGTAGATAAGGTCAACGCCATGATGTCCGATTACGGCTTCGAGTACGGCTATTTTGAATTCGGCAGGTCGAGCTATGCAATAAAGGGTTCGCGCGACCAAAGCACAGACGGGCAGTGGGGAATGTCGATAAGCGACCCATACACTATGGGTTTTACGAGTTTTGCAAGCATAATGCTCTCATCCGTTTGCCTTTCAACAAGCGGCGATTACGAAAAAGCCTATTCTGTCGGCGAAACAACTTATTGCCACATAATAAATCCCATGACCGGCATGCCCATTCAGACGCGGGTAGCTTCCTGCACTGTCATAGGCAGAACGGCTGCGCAGGACGACGCCATAACAACGGCAATATCTGCAATGGGCAAAGAAAGGGCGGTTGAATTCATCAACGACAATCTTACGGATATGAAAGTTGTTATGATGATGCGCAACGCCGACGGAACTTGTACGGATATAATAACTAATTGTGCGGGCGAGCTTACCGTGCTTTCGGGTACAATAATAAATACGGTAGAAAACGGAAAAATAGTTTTGTAACATGTCATTAAAGCGGGTAGAATATGTAAAAAAAGATAAAGGTTTTAAATTATTGGACCTTTTGATATATTTACTGCTTGCAGCGGTTATAGTCGTTCTGTTCGGCATATTCGTGTTTCCGCGCGACAGTTCGCGCATAACCTCGGTTTCTGTCGTGCGAGGTTTTGCTGACGAGGCGGAAAAGGTATTTACCTATAACTTTATTACGGACACATACGAAGTTATAAACGACAGAGTTATAGTAGTCAACGAAGATACCTCGGATACGCTTACAGTTACTTTTTACGGCAAGCATGAGGGCGATTATAACGTAATCGTAATAGATAAAAACAATTACACCGTTGACGTTACGGAGGCAAATTGCCCCGCTCTCGACTGTGTGCATTCGCCCGTTATCAGTTCTAACGCATCGCTGCCGATAATCTGCGCCACGCACGAAATGATTGTGCAGACAGACTATGTAAGCGATAGTCAGATAAATTAATATATTACGAAAAATCAATGCGCGCCGCGGCTATGCCGCGGCGCGCATTTTCATATAAATCAAACATTGCAAATCAATGCGCCGCGGCAAAGCCGCGGCGCGTAATTTTATTCCTTGAAACCATATTTTCGCAACTTCCAAGCGAAGCCAAACACTTAACGCGACGGAAAAAATCAATTTGCAATGAAGCCGCGTATCGTAGTTTATAAGCATAAAAATTGCGTTGCAAAACGGCACAAAAAACGCCCCGCATAATGCGGGGCGTAAAAGCTGTTAAAATTTTATCTTTCAAGGATGATGTGTCTGGGACAAACGGCAACGCACGTCTTGCAACCGGTGCATTTGCTGTAATCGAATACAGGCAAATTATTGACCATCGTGATTGCACCGTGAGGGCACTTTTTAGCGCACATTCCGCAACCTATGCATCCGACTTTGCAGCCAGCCATAACTTCCTTGGCTTTGCAGTGGGAGGAGCATGCAACGTAAACGGGAGCCTTGACGGGTATTCTCTCTATAATGTGCTTGGGGCATGCCTGAATGCACGCGCCGCAGTTAATGCACTTATCGGGGTTAACCTTTGCGAGCTTGCCGCTGACTGTAATAGCTCCTTCGGGGCAGACGGCAGCGCAGTCGCCGCAGCCGAGGCAGGCGTCCTTGCATACCTTGTTTCCGCCGAGCAGAGACGCGCATGCAGCGCAAGTCATGTTGCCGTTGTACTCAAACGCCGTAACGGCATTTTCTGCGCCGCCGTTGCACTTTACTATTGCAACTTCGGGTTCTTCTTCCTTGAGTTCTACGCCCAAAAGAGCAGCTATTTCAGCTTTCTTTTCGGGAGAGGTAACGTGGCATGCGGAGAGGTCTGCGCTTCCGCAGGCAAGCTTTTGTGCAAAGCCCGCGCAGCCGCTGCATCCGCAACCGCCGCAGTTCGCGCCTGCAAGGTTTTCAAGTATTTTGGTAACTTTTTCGTCCATGTTGACTTTAAAAAGTTTACCTACTACCAAAATTGCGATTACAATCACGAGAGCTATGCCGAAAAGAATGCCTACGACAATGCCTAAAGTTTTCCATGTTTCGGAGGTAACCTGTCCGAGTGAAACGAGTAAATTATTCATATTTTTTTACCTCCTTACACAATATAGGTGAACACCATGAACGCCATGCAGATGAACGAAGCCGTAACCATGGAGACGGGGAAACCGTTGAGGTACTTGGCAACTTTCACATGATTGAGCTTTTCTCTCAGACCGCTCATGATAACCATGATGAGCGTGAAGCCTATGCCTGCGAAAAGCGCATAGAGTACCGCCCAACCGTAATTCATGGTCGCGCCTTCGAGGAATGCGGACATATCGCCTATTACCAGCTCGCAGACGCCGAGCACGGCGCAGTTTGTAGTGATGAGGGGGAGGTACACGCCCATTGCGTTGTAGAGCGAAGGGGAAAGTTTCTGAATTATCTTTTCAAGCATCTGCACGAGCGAAGCTATGATGAAGATGAAGACGATAATTTCAAGGAAAGCGAAATTCAAAGGCACCATAACATATTCGTAAATGGGATATGTTACCGCCGTAGCGAGTACCATGACTATGGTAACAGCGACGCCCATGCCGAGCGCGGATGAAGTCTTTTTGGAAACCCCGAGGAAGGGGCAGATGCCGTATGTCTTGACGGTGATAAAGTTGTTCGTCAATACAGCGGCGAGAACTATTGCAATAAACGTAGCCATTATGCGTTGCCCTCCTCAACCGTCTGGGGTTCGGAATTCTGACCTAAAAGGTTTTCGCGAGCAATTTTATTGCTCTTGACGCGCTTTGCGCGCTCGAAAGTATCAATTATAGCCGTGAATGCGCAAATCGAAAGTCCGTAAACGATGAACGAACCTGCGGGCGTAGCGAACAGACCGATGCTGAAGTCCATAATCTGGAAACCGAACAGGCTGCCGCTGCCGAGGAATTCGCATATGATACCCATAATCGTCAGCGCCATGGTAAATCCTATGCCGTTTGCAACGCCGTCCAGAGCGCTCTCCGCAACGTTGTGCTTGTTTGCAAATGCTTCGGCTCTGCCGAGGATTATGCAGTTAACGACAATGAGTGCGAGGAAGCCGCCGAGCGCTTCGTATACGTCGGGCAGAAATTTATCCAGCACCATTCTTATGAGAGTAACGAGCGTAGCGATTACAACGATGTAGCAGGGTATGCGCACTTCGTTGGGAATAATCTTTCTCAGCGCAGAAATTATTATGTTGCTGAGGGTAAGAATTACAATGACTGCAAGTCCCATTTCGAGGGCGGAAAGCGCCGAGGAGATAAGACCTAAAGTAGGGCAGGTGCCGAGGACGAGCATAAACGTAGGGTTGGAAAAAATTATGCCGTCCAACGTAATTTTCTTATACTTATTCATTATGAGTTACCTCCTTCGGCATAATCCGAAAGTGCAAGTTCATAGTTTGCGGAAGCAAACAGCGAAGCGTAAATGCAAACGAAGTTGGAATAAGCTGCGTTGGAATAATTGCTTTCGGAAGCTCCCGTAACCAACTGCGAACCGTCAACGCTGTCCGTCTTGAGGTCGTCCTTTGTCAATGTCGTGCTGTCGGGATCATTGAACAGAGCCAGCATGTCGTCAAGTCCCTTGTTTATAAACAGCGTAGAATTGAGAATGGAAGGATGCATCTTCGAGCCGAAGCCGCTCGTCGAACCGTTTGAGGTTATGCTGTAAGCGGTTATAATTCCGTTTTCGCCTACCGTAACGGAAATTTCAAACGGATCGGCAGGACCGCATACCTTTGTCTTTATCTGGTATGTTACTTCCGTTCCCGATACGGAGAAGGTGGTGACGTCGTCAATGTAATCGGTGTACTCGTAATCGGCATAAGGCGAAACATATCCGCAATAAACGGCTTTTATATATTCGGTTGCGCCGTTCATGCAGTTGGTAATTGCATTAAGCGAGAAAGTTGCGCCCGTCGAAATGCCAGATGTGGTGAACGAAGTAAATTCGCTGTTTTCCTGCTGATTGATAAGCGTCTGCAGGTCGCCGCTGCCTATTTTGGCTATATACGACTGACCGGAGTTGCTGTCTATGGTTACTTTGCTGATGCCGTTGAACTCACCGTCATTAATGTTTGCAACAACCCAGCATGTAACTGTGCCGCCGCCGTAACCGCCGTTGCCTGTAACATTAAGGAGGTATTCGCCGTCATGCGAACCTTTAAGGGGATAAATCTGATTTATAGTATATAGTGCCGTCGAGGAATAATCGGCGTCAACTTCTTCGTTGGGGTCGTATTCAACGGTTTCGCCGTATATCTTTGAAATTGCTCTGTCAAGTCTTTCCTGGTCGCTGACTGCAAACAGAGCGTTGCAGATGGTGAGGAGTATACCGCAGATAAGCACTATCGAAAGCAGCACGCAAATGCACTTGAACGCCGTGCTTTTGAAGAATTCTTTAGCCGTCATTTATTTGTCCTCCTTCTGCTTTTTTTCTCTCTTATAGCCGAAAGGCTTTCTTACGATATATGTGTCGATGAGAGGAACGACGAGGTTCATTAAAAGTATTACGAAGGATACGACTTCGATTTTGGTATAGAAACGGAGGAGCGACGTGAGAACGGCGAGCGCGATGTAGTAAACGAGCTGACCGTAAACGCCCTTGGGCGAGGTTACATAGTCTGTAGCCATGAAAATTGCGCCGAACATCAGACCGCCCGAAAGAGCGTAGTCAATGAAGAGCGAAATATCGAACGAAGCGCCCTCAACGGTAGCGGCAAGGCAGACCGAAATGAAAGCCGAAAGCGCGATGTAGAGGAGGGGCTGCCACCATTTTATTACCTTTCTTATTACGAGGTAGAGGTATCCTACGATGAGCGCGAGTTTGCAGGTTTCGCCTATGCAGCCCGCAACGCCCGTGCCGAGAAAGAGGTCGAGCCATTCAATCCTTGCGCCGGCCTGACCCTGAAGGAGGTAGCCAGAAAGGTGCGTCGCTCCCGTAAAGAGCTGGCTTTCGAGAAGGATGGGTTCAAAGTTTGCCGCGATGTAAGTCGTGAGGGAGAAGCTCAGGAACATCATAACGCGTCCGGCTGCGGCGGGGTTTACGAGGTTTCTGCCCGTACCGCCGAAGAGCATCTTTACAAGGACTATCGCGAATACAGCGCCGATGATAACTTCGTACCATTTAACGGTGGAAGGAAGAATGAGCGCGAGGATAAGACCGGTTACAATCGAGGTCAGATCGAACTGCTTAACCCAGTTCACGCAAACGCCGAGGGCATTTTTGCATTTATTCTTAAATCCGCCGTTATAGATGAAGTAATAGACGAATTCTGCCGCAACGGCGGAAGCAACCGAAACTAATTCGATTACGAGCGCCTGCCAGCCGAAGAACACTATGCCTGCAATCGCTGCGGGAAGCAGAGCGATTACAACGTCAAGCATAATGCCTTTAGTGGTACGGCGGGACTTTAAGTGGGGAGGGGTGGAAATAACTATGCTGTTGTCCATATTCTTTTAACCTCCTTAAGCCTTACCCGCGCGAACGGCGGCTTTGGTTTTTCTTATAGCCTGAATGAGGGGGCGTTTTGCGGGGCAGATATACTCGCAAGCGCCGCACTCTATGCAGCACATCGTGTTGCCAAGTTTAGCGGCTGTCTTGAAATCTCCCGCAGCCGAATAGAACGCCGTCTGCATGGGCATGAGGTGCATGGGGCATACGTCTGCGCACTTGCCGCAGTTGAGGCAGGCGGTGGGACGCATTGTGTCCGCTTCCTTTTCGGTCATTAAAATTACGCCGCCCGTCGTCTTGTTGACGTAGCTGTCGTAATTGGCGAGAGCAACGCCCGTCATGGGACCGCCCGTAATGACCTTTTTGGGTTCGCAGGCTTCGCCTCCGCAGTAATCGACAATGTCTTTTACGCTCGTGCCGACTTTAACCCAAAGGTTTTTGGGCTCTTTTACGGCTCTGCCCGAAACGGTGAGGCATCTTTCGTACAGTGGCTTGCCGAGTTCTACCGCCTGGCAAACGGCAAAAGCCGTTCCCACGTTCTGCACAATCGTGCCGACGTCTGCGGGAAGTTTGCCAATGCCGACTTTTCTGCCCGAAACTGCGTAAATAAGGTGCTTTTCGCTGCCCACGGGGTAGTGCTTTGCAAGCTTCACGACTTTTACGTCGTCATATTTTTCAAAAGCGGCAATGCAGTCGGGCTTGTTTCCCTCAATGCCTATAACAATCTGAACGTCGCCGAGAACTCTGGCAATGTATCTTGCGCCTCTAACGATTTCGTCAGTATGTTCTATCATAAGCCTATGGTCGCAGGTGAGGTAAGGCTCGCACTCCGCTCCGTTGAGTATGAGCGTGTCGACCTTGACCTTGGGCGTTACCTTTACGGCGGTGGGGAAGCCCGCTCCGCCGAGACCTACTATGCCCGCGTCCTTTATGCGCGCAACTATTGCCTGCGCGTCCGCGTTTTCCGCGAGCGGCGGCATATACTGCTTGTCCGCGCTGCCGTCGGCGGCGATTATAACGTAAGTTTCCTTAACGCCCGATGCGGCAGGCATTTCGACGATGTCTTTAACTTCGCCAGAAATGCTCGCAAAGACGTTGGAAGAAATAACTCCGTCCGCCGAAGCAATGAGTTGACCTTCCTTGACCTTCTGACCCTTTTCAACGCATACGGTCGCGGGCTTGCCCAAAGACTGATGCGTGCAAACGGCTATCTGAGAAGGCGCGGGAAGCACTTCCGTCGGCTTGTCGCACGCGAGTTGTTTTTCGTCGCGCACATGCACGCCGCCAAAGAAGATTTTACCTTTAACAGCTTTCAAATTTAACCTCCGATTAATTTGCTTTTTTCCACGTAATTTACGTGAATAAATATCGTCGCACGGAAAATAAATTATTCTCTCTCGCGCGGCTGAGACTAATTTTATTGCCCGTTTTGCCGCTCGTCGTCGGGCGGGAAAGACGTTGCGCCTGCGACTTTGTAAGAATTTTCATCGTCGCAAGCCGAAGTTATACCGTCGTCGGCAACCGAGGATGTTTCGCCGCCTTCGGAAGCGGCAATTTTTTCGGATTTGCCTTCGCTGAATTCTCCGAGGGCTTTGCGGTAGACGTTGAGCGGCACGCGCTTGAAAATGAGTATTACCGCCGCGCCGACTATCGCGCCTGAAAGCAGACCTAAAAGCGCCAGATAGGGCATGTAACTGAACACTATAGGGGACTGAGTAATCACAACGAACATGATGTTCTGCATGATGTTGTGCGAAACCGCGGCGACTACGCTTACGGACATAATCGAAACGCGGGGATAAACCAGGCATACGAGAACGGAAGAAACCGCCATGGCGGTCATTCCCCCCGTAAAGGAATAAATAAGCGCCGAAACGTTGCCCGCGAATACCGAACCGAGCAGCGTTCTCGCGGCTACTACGGCAAAGGCGTCTACAGGTCCGAAGAGTATGAGCGCAGCGAGGGAAAAAATATTGGAAAGTCCCATTTTCGCTCCCGGAATAATGAGGGGCGGAAAGAGATTTTCGATTAGGAATGTAATCAGCCCGAGCGCGGTGAATAGCGCGTCCGCGGCAATGCGCTTGGTAACGCTGCGTGGTTTTCTCATACGCATACAATTATATAATAAAACGCGCGAATAGTAAATAAAAAAGAGCGAAAATACTTAAAATTTTAAATAAAAAAATATCGATATGCCAGCGCCTTTGCTATTGACAAAACGGCTGGGGCGATATATAATATCACACCGAAAGGAGAATACATCATGCAATACGAATATATCAGAAAAAATGCATTCAAAGAAGCAGACAAAGAACAGAAAAAGAAAATCTTCGGATATGCTGAAGAATACAAAAAATTCTTGTTCACGTCCAAGACGGAAAGGGGCGCGTGCGCAACGGCGGCAAAGCTCTGTCTCGAGCGCGGCTATAAACCCTATTCCTTCGGCGACAAGATAAAGGCTGGCGACAAACTTTTCTTCGTCAACCGCGATAAAAACATATTCATAATCAAGGTCGGCACCAACGACATAGAAAAGTGCGGCATAAAAATTATGGCTGCGCACGTAGACAGTCCCCGCCTTGACTTAAAACCCAATCCCCTGTACGAGGAAGCGGGCATGGCATTCTTTAAGACGCATTATTACGGCGGAATAAAGAAGTACCAGTGGCCTACAATTGCCCTTGCGCTCGAAGGCGTAGTAGTTCTTAAGGGCGGCAAGAGATTGCAAATCAACGTCGGTGAGGATGAAAACGATCCCATTTTCTATATCACCGACCTGCTTCCCCACCTTTCTCAGGAACAGAACGAAAAAACCATAGCCAAAGCTATTTCTGGCGAAAGCCTCAATGCGATCGTCGGCGCCATTCCCGACGGAGACGAGGAAAAGGAGGGCGTCAAAGCGGCGGTTCTCAAGCTCCTCAACGCAAAGTACGGCATAACCGAAATCGACTTCCAGTCTTCCGAACTTTGCTTCGTTCCCGCAGGCAAACCCCGCGACGTCGGCTTTGACAGAGCGTTGATTTCCGCATACGGACACGACGACAAGGTGTGCGCATATCCCGAAATGACGGCGCTTTTTGAAAGCGACGGCAAAGATACTATCATGGCGATTTTTGCCGACAAGGAAGAAACGGGCAGCGATGGCGTAACGGGCATGCAGTCGAGAGTTATACTCGACCTCATCGACAGTCTCGCATCTCAGCTGGGGGCTGATCCCATCCGCGTAAGGTACAATTCCAAGTGCATATCCGCAGACGTATGCGCGGCGTTCGACCCCGAATATGCCTCTGTTTACGAAAAGAGGAACTCGTCTTTCATTTCCTGCGGCGCGTCCGTAACAAAGTATCACGGCGCACGCGGCAAGGCTTCTACCAACGACGCCAGCGCAGAGATGGTGGGCTACGTCCGCGACGCTCTCGAAGATAACGGCGTAATTTACCAGACGGGCGAACTCGGCAGAATAGACATCGGCGGAGGCGGCACAGTTGCAAAATTCATCGCCAACCTCGGCATAGATACTCTCGACATGGGCGTTCCCGTGCTTTCCATGCACGCGCCTTACGAAATCATTTCCAAGGCAGACCTCTATTCTATGCACCTTTCCATGCTCGCTTTCTGCAACAAGCACTGATTGCAGTTTTCTGTATAAATAATAAAAACAGCCGTGCGCACAATGCGCACGGCTGTTTTTGTTTTGAAAGAAAAATTTGTTTTTATAGGTTTTTGAACTGATAGTTGTAAAGTTCCTTGTAAATTCCGCCCAAAGCAATAAGCTGTTCGTGCGTGCCGCGCTCGGCAATGCCTCCTGGGGTTACGACGATTATTTCGTCGGCGTTCTTTACGGTGGAAAGTCTGTGCGCGACGACTATCGTCGTTCTGCCCTGCGAAAGGGAGTTGAGTGCGTCCTGAATGAGCATTTCCGTCGCGTTGTCCAGCGCGCTCGTCGCCTCGTCGAGAATGAGTATGGGGGGGTTTTTCAAAAATGCCCTCGCGATCGAAATGCGCTGTTTCTGTCCGCCCGAAAGTTTAATGCCGCGCTCGCCCACGTTGGTGTCGTAGCCTTCGGGCAGGCTCATGACGTAATCGTGAATGTTGGCGCGCTTAGCCGCCTCGATAATGTCTTGCTCGCTCGCGTTGAAGTTACCGTAAGCGATGTTTTCCCTTATGCTGCCGTTGAAGAGGAAAACGTCCTGCTGCACAATGCCTATATTGCTGCGCAAAGATTTCCTCGTTACGTCGCGTATGTCCTTTCCGTCTATGGAAATGCTGCCCTCGTCGATTTCATAAAATCTCGGAATTAAATGGCAAAGAGTAGTCTTTCCGCCGCCCGACGGTCCGACGAGCGCTATTGTCTTGCCTGCGGGAATATTGCAGGAAAAGTCGGAAATCACTTTGGGCGAATTTTCTTCGTTCTTGTAACTGAAACTTACGTTGTCGAAAACGATGTTTCCTTTAAGCCTGCCGCAGTCGGTCGCGTCGGGGTTTTCGGGTTCGGTAGGTCTGTCCATAATGTCGCAGAACCTGTTAAACCCCGTAAGTCCCTGCTGAATTTGTTCATAAATCGTCGTCAGCGTCCATATCGGGTTGCTGAAAGTCGAAACGTACAGAACGAACGCGGTGAATTCGCCCGCGTTAATCATGTCGAAGTAGAAGAACAGACCGCCGGCGAGAATGACGGCGAAATACATGAAGTCGAGCAGGAAACGCATGGAGGAGTAGTACTGCCCCATAACTTTGTACTGCTTTGCCTTGCAGTTTGCAAAAGCCTCGTTGCCGTGTTCAAATTTCACTCTTTCGTGGTCCTCGGCAACATACGCCCTCGCAACCCTTATGCCCGAAACGGCGCTCTCCACGTCGCTGTTTATCTCGCCTTGAACAACGCGCATTTCGTCGTAAACGTCGATGAATTTTTTGCGCATTATGCAAGTATAAACGATTATGAGAGGCACGAGCGCGAGAATTATGAGCGTTAAGTAAACGTTGTAGGTGAACATTACGGCTAACGCGCCAAACAGGGTTACTATGGAAAGCAATACGTCCTCTGGACCGTGGTGGGCGAGTTCTGAAATTTCAAACAAATCGTTTGTCAGTCTGCTCATGATAACGCCCGTCTTGTTTTCGTCGAAATACGAAAGCGGCATAGCCTCGAGGTGGTTAAAGAGTTCGCTTCTCAGCGTTTTCTGTATGCGCAGTCCCACAACGTGCCCCCAGTACTGAAGGAAATAATTAAGTCCCGCTTTTATTATGTAAAAGACCATAAGCGCGATTGCGCTCACAATCAGCCACACGAGCAGCTTGTTGGGAACGTAATTGTTTATTATTTCGCCGGTAACGTAGGGATATATCAGGTTGAACGCAGAAATGAGTGTCGCGCAGATTATATCGGCGATAAACAGCTTTAAATGCGGTCTGTAATAGGGAATAAATCGTCTTATAAGACCTTTTTTGAACTTTTCTTTTTCCATATAAACGATTATACCATTAAGTTTTATTAAAGGCAACCCGAAAACAGTTTCAAGACAACAAAAATGCAGTCTGCACAACAGACTGCATGGGTTATTGTCAGCCGCCCGTAATGGCTTTGAGTATAAGACCGAATACAAATGTAGCCACGGCTCCGACTAAAGCTAAAGCAATTCTGAAAGCGGCGTCGCGCTGTCGCTGCCGCCTTTCTCGCAGGAAGTTCATGCCGCTCTCTTTGAGGTTGATGACGTACATTTTTTCTCCTTTGCGGCTGGAAGTTATCAAATCGAAATATCCGTCCGAATGCAGCGCGCTAAGCGCTTCGTCTATGCCGTCGGGCGTAAATTTTTTTCTGTGCGGAAGAACGGAAAGAATTTCTGTAGACGAAACGAGGCAACCGTCCGTCCCGTCGCACAGGCTGTAAACGGCGCTCATCACGTCGCTCTCGTATTTAGAAAGCATGCGCAATCAGTCCGAAAATAAAACTTCCCAAAGCTCCTCCCGCGAACGAGGCAAAAAAAATTGCTCGCAGCAATTTTTTCTTAAAAGCCGCCTGCAAAGGCTCGCTCTGCGCTGAGGGGTCTTCGTCGGGTTGGCTATCCTCGGGTTCGTAAACTTTCAGCCCTATTATGCAGAACGCGTTGCCCTTCGCATATTTCACGTCTGCATAGCCGCCCTTGGTCAGCTTTTTAAGCACGGCTTCGAGCGTTTCGCGCGTCCTTTCGCTTTCGGGCAGAACGTCTAAAAGTTCGTCCTCGTAAAAAATGCCGTAGCCTTCGCGGGTAGAGGAATAAATTTTGTCGTTAATCAGCCTGCACAATTCTTCCACACTATAAATAATGCGGCAAAAAGTGTGCAATTATACTCATTTTATGCCCGCATAAATCGCCGCGCCGACAAAAACCAGCATTACGGCGGCAAAAAGAACGTATGCGCATATGCGCACCGCCTTGCACCCGTTCAGTACGCCGTGCCTTTTCTGCACGTTCAGAAAAGACGCGCAGGCAAGGCTGCAGAGGGCGGAAGCTATCAGAAAGTACACTCCGCCCGAAAAGGGGAAGGGCATGAACGCGAGTATAAAAGTTATAGCGGAAATCGCCAGCGCGACGATAGCGCAGTAAAACGCTGTTTTGTTCCCGTCGGGCGCGGCGTCTTCGGCATTTTTCCTTTCGTCGTTTGTCGTCTGGTTTTGATTGTCTTTATTTTTCTTCATTGCTCAGTTCCCTGTGAGCGCAAGGCGCTACGTTGATAGAATTGTATTCGCTGTAAGTCGTAAAGCCGGGGTGCGACCTGGGAGGTTTTTTTACGCACTTTCTTTTAGTGAAATCGATAGTAACCTTGTCGTTGTCGCGCGCCTCGGAATAGTACGCGCAGATTTCCGCGGCTTTTAAAATTACTTCGTCGGGTATGGTTTTTCCGTCCGAAATTATGCCCACGTGCGAGGAGTGGAAGCGCCTCGCGTGCAGCCATAAATCTTCGGGTGAAAGGTTCTTTATCAGTCTGTCGTTCTGCACGTTGTTTCTGCCCGCGAAGATGGTAAATCCCATAAAGGAATATTGCCTGAAAGGCAGCGCTGGCGTCGCCTTTTTCTTTTTGTCGGCAACAACTTTAATAAGTCCTTCCGCGGCGAGTTCGTCGTTTATTTCTTTGAGGTCTTCAATACATTCGGCGGCACATATGCTTGAGTTAATCGAATTTAAGTAGTCGTATTTCTGTCTCGTTTCATCGCGCTGGTCGGAAAGAATTGCAAGCGTTCTTTTGAGTTTTGCGTACTGCCTGTAATACTTCTGCGCGTTCTGCGCGGGGGTGAGCTGTCTGTCGAGAAGAATGTTGACTTCCTGCAGATTTTCGTCGTAGTAGTTGACGGCGTTAAAATTCGTCATGCCGCGTTCGAGCCTGTAAATATTGGCGGTTATCAGTTCGCCTTTGAGCTTGACGCTCTCTGAGCTGTCGCATTCCAGAAGTTTGCTTTCGATCTGCCCTAAGCGCTTTTCGATTTTCTTTATCGCCGAGTGCAGTGCGGAGAAAAGTTTTCTCTTCGTGTCTTCAAAGGTCTGTTTTTTATAAACTGCGGCGTAGTAATCTTTCTGCGCCGAAAGAAGGTCGGCATAGCGCTTTGCGCCTCCGTCGCAGCTTCTCACTTTAAAATCTTTGGGTTCGCCGTTGACGTCGAAAACTATGCACGGCGCGTACCCGTCGCCGTTGAAATATTCGTAAACCTGTTCGGCGGTAATGTCCTCGCCGTAAGTTTCGGTCATCTCCAGCGCGGTTGAGTAAGCAATGCCGCCGACGGCAGAGCTTATGAATTTTGCCGCTTCGCCCGTCTTGTTTTCAAAAGCTTTGCTGATTTCATCGAGGGACGAAGGGTCGGCTTTGTCCTGCGGGGCGGGCAGGGTGTATTTCGCGCCCGAAAAGAGTATGCGCTTTGCGTTTTCTTCGAGCGTCGTCTGTTTTACCGCGCCTAAAATTATTCCCTTTTCAACGAGAATAATATTCGAATATTTGCCCATAATTTCGCAGTACAGCGACATTTTGCTGTCCGAAAAGTCGGAAATGCAGTCAAAATCTATTTTAATTATGCGCTCCGAACCCACCTGACCGACGGCTGTAATCTGGGCGTTTTGCAGATGTTTTCTCAAAAGCATGCAAAAATTCGGCGCAACCTGAGGGTTAGGTTTTTCCGTTTCGGAAAGGCTTACCCTGTTATTTTTCGCCGAACATGAAATTTCAAGTTTAACCGAGCCGCAACGGGTGTATATAATTAAAGTAAGCTCGTCGCGTTCGGGCATATTTATTTTGGAAATTTTGCCGCCGACAAGCAGATTTTCAAGTTCTTCTGCCACGCGGCGGAGAGTGTAAGCGTCCTGCGGCATTTACCGCTCCTTTAAGATTTTTAAAACATTATATATTAAAAATTTTTAATTGTAAAATAATTAAAGCGTCGTCAAAACGCTTTTCAAAATAAAATACTTGTGTTAAAATAAGTAAGTTGAAATTATTACCAATGTTTTTAGGAGAATAAAAATGAAGTACACTTCACAGGCGGCTGAAAAGAGCACCGTAAAACTCACTATCGAATTTTCAAAGGAGGAGTGGGACAACGCGGTAGGCGAAGCTTATAAGAGAACGCGCGGCAAGTTTGCCGTTCCCGGATTCAGAAAGGGCAAGGCTCCCAAAGCCGTAGTTGAAAATTATTACGGCAAAGCTGTATTTTTCGACGAAGCGTTCAACGTGCTCTATTCCGAGCATTATCCTTCCATTCTCGAAAAGGAGAAGGAAAATTTCACCGCGGTAGGCGATCCTGACCTGTCGGTTGACGACATCACGGAAGAAAAAGTAGTCATGACGGCTACCGTTCCCGTAAAGCCCGACGTAAAAATCGGTTCCTATAAGGGTCTTGACATCAAAAAGTACGTTTATACCGTTTCCGAAGAGGAAATAAATAACGAAGTCGGCAAAATTCTCGACAGAGAAGCTAAAAAAGTTGAAGTAACCGACCGCGCATGCGCAAACGGCGACACCGTAAACATCGACTTCTCGGGTTCTGTAGACGGCGAAAAGTTTGCAGGCGGCACAGCGGAAGAATATGACCTCGTTCTCGGCTCGGGTTCGTTCATTCCCGGTTTTGAAGACCAGGTATGCGGCATGAGCATCGGCGACAAGAAGGACATCACCGTAAAGTTCCCCGAAGATTATCAGGCAGAAAACCTTCGCGGCAAGGAAGCAGTATTTGCCATTCACCTCAACAAGATTACCGGCAAAGAACTTCCCGAACTGACCGATGAATACGTAAAGAAGCACACCGGCAGCGAAACGGTTGCAGATTATTCCGCAAAGGTTAAAGAGCGCCTTGAAAAGCAGGCTGCAAGCCGCGGACGCGACGAAACCGAAAATTCAATAATTCAAGCCATCTGCAAGACGGCGGAATGCGAAATTCCCGATGCAATGGTTCAGCGCGAAATCGACGCAATGGTGCAGGATTTCAGCTATCGTCTCATGTATCAGGGCATCAAGCTCGAAGAATACCTCAAGTACATGGGTCAGACGATGGAACAGTTCCGTTCGCAGTTTGCAGAGCAGTCCCGTTCCCGTGTTCTTTCCCAGCTCGTTATCGATAAGATAATAAGGGAAGAAAAGATTGCCGCAACTGCTGAAGAAATCGACGCAAAGATTGCAGAGCAGGCAGCATCTGTCGGCAAGACGGCTGAAGAATACAAGAAGGGCATCGACCCCCGTCAGGCAGAATACATCACCAACGACATAGTTGTAACCAAACTCTTCGCATTCCTCGAAGAAAACAACAACATGACCGAATAAAGCCATCTTTGGCTGTGGGATAAAACCCTTGCGGGGCGGCTTAAATAAAGGTCGCCCCCTTTTCATAAACGGCGCAAGCCGTAATAAGGAGGCATAAAAATGCAAAATGAAAGAGCGGCACTCGTGCCCTACATCGTCGAGCAGACATCGCGCGGCGAACGTTCCTACGATATTTATTCCAGACTGCTGGAAGACAGAATTATATTTTTGAGCGGCGAAATAGACGACGCCACGGCAAACACGGTAGTGGCTCAGCTCATTTACCTCGAGGCAAAAGACCCTTCAAAGGATATTTCGCTCTACATCAACAGCCCCGGCGGTTCAGTTTCGGCAGGACTTGCAATTTACGACACGATGAACTACGTAAAGTGCGACGTTTCCACAATCTGCATAGGCATGGCGGCGTCCATGGGCGCATTCCTCCTTTCGAGCGGCGCCAAGGGCAAGCGCTATGCGCTTCCCAACAGCGAAATTATGATACACCAGCCTCTCGGCGGGGCGCAGGGACAGGCGAGCGACATCAAAATCGCAGCCGAACACATTTTAAAGACAAAGGCTAAACTCAATAAAATCCTCGCGGAAAATTCGGGAAAACCCGTCGAAACCATAGAAAAGGACACCGACAGGGACAATTTCCTTTCCGCACAGGAAGCGCTCGATTACGGACTTATCGATAAAGTGTTTTATAAAAGATAATAATCGGGCAAAATAAATATAAAAACCACGGGAGGCGCTGCCTCCTAAACGGAGATACAATGAAAGAACAACACAGGTTTTGTTCGTTCTGCGGTAAGCCGGAAGATCTCGTCAAAAGGCTTATTTCGGGACAGAACGGCGCATATATCTGCAATGAATGCGTAGAAATATGCGAAGATATGATTAAGGATACCGAAGATAACGTTACCGAGCCCGTTCCCCTCAAAAAGCCGGCGGAAATAAAAGCCGAGCTCGATAAATACATCGTCGGTCAGGACGAAGCCAAGAGGGTGCTTTCGGTCGCCGTTTATAATCACTACAAGCGCATAAACAATATCGGCAAGCAGCAGGAAGACGACCTTTCCGATGTCGAAATCGAAAAGAGCAACATTCTTCTTTTAGGTCCTACGGGCTGCGGCAAAACGCTGCTCGCCCGCACGCTGGCTAAAATACTCAACGTGCCTTTCGCCACTACGGACGCAACTACTTTGACTGAGGCGGGCTACGTCGGCGAAGACGTCGAAAATATCCTCCTCAAGCTCATACAGAACGCCGATTACGACATGGCGAGAGCGCAGCGCGGCATAATTTACATCGACGAAATCGATAAAATTGCGCGCAAAGGCGAAAACGTATCCATAACCCGCGACGTGTCGGGCGAAGGCGTACAGCAGGCTCTGTTAAAGATAATCGAAAGCACGGTTGCAAACGTTCCTCCCCAGGGCGGCAGAAAGCATCCCCAGCAGGAATGCCTCAGAATTGATACGACAAATATTCTTTTCATCTGCGGCGGAGCGTTTGTCGGACTGGATAAAATCGTCCGCGCCCGCAAAGATACCTCAACCCTCGGCTTCGGCGGCGACGTCAAGAAGGACGACGGCGAGGGCGTATACGAAATGCTTGCCGACGTCAAGCCTCAGGATTTGACCAAGTTCGGTCTCATACCCGAATTTGTAGGGCGAGTGCCAATTGTTGTGGCGCTTCATCCACTCGACGAAGACGCGCTCGTCAACATTCTTACCAAACCCAAGAATGCAATCATCAAGCAGTACCAGAAGCTAATTGCGCTTGACGGAGTAAAGCTCACCGTCGACGACGCGGCGGTAAAGGAAATAGCCAATACCGCGATAAAGCTCAAGACGGGCGCGAGAGGATTAAGGACGATTATCGAAAGTTTCATGACGTCCGTCATGTATAAAATACCTTCCGAGCGCGACGTCGAAGAAGTGATTATCACCCGCGACTGCATAAGCGGAAAAGCTGAACCTACAATAATTTACAAGCGTTCGGCATAACTTAAAAAACTCAATTAATGCCGCAATATGCGGCAACCAAACGGACTTTAAGGGGAAAAGCGTTAAAATTTGCTTTTCCCCGATACTGTATTTAAAAGGCAAAATTCCGCCTCGCTTCGCGCTGGCGGAAGAAGGGGTGCATTATGGCAAACGAAAGAACACAGCTTCCCCTCGTCGCCCTGCGCGACAAGGTGGTATTCCCCAATTTATCCACGGGCTTCGACGCGGGCAGAATGGCAACTCTTTACGCCATCCGCACGGCTACCGACGCGGACAGAACGGTATTTATCTGCGCCCAGACCGACCCTGCGCTCAACGACGTTACGCCCGAAGACCTCTACGATGTCGGCACGGTCGCACGCATTGAGCGCGTCGCGCCCATTTCAGGCGACAGACTGCGCATAACCTGTCGCGGTCTTTACCGCGCCCGCGCGCTTTCGGTCTACGAGCAGGACGGCGCTCTTCACGCAACCGTGGAAAGAATGCCCGTCGAGCATACCGATCCCGCGTTCGAAGAGGCGTATTTCAGAACGGCAAAGGGCATACTTCACGACATAGCCCAGTCGGACGCGCGTTTTTCCAAGGACGGAGCGCAGCGCATAGACGCCTGCACCGACCCCGAGCAATTCATCTACATCGCGCTCGAAGGTCTGCAACTCAAGTGCGCCGAGCAGCAGGAAATCTATCAGAACGTCAAACTGGTCGATATGTTCTCCGCGCTCGACAAAAAGCTCAACGACGAGCTTGAAATTGCCCGTCTCGAGCGTAAAATTCAGAGCGCAGTCAGGCAGAACATAGAAAAAAATCAGAAAGAATATTATCTTCGCGAGCAGCTCAAGGCGATACATGCAGAGCTTGGCGACGACGAGGATGAGCAGGTCATGCTCGAAAAGAAGATTAAGGACAAGCACATGCCCGAAGAAATCGAGGAAAAAGCTCTCAAAGAGCTTTCCAGAATGTCCCGCATGCAGTCCTCTTCGCCCGACTACAATGTGCTTCGCACATATATCGACTGGCTTCTCGACCTCGAGTGGAACAACGCGACGGAAGACACGCAGAGCCTCGACGACGCTGTAAAAATTCTCAATGAGGACCATTACGGTCTGGAAAAAATCAAATCGAGGATTACAGAATATCTCGCCGTGCTCAAGCTGACAAATTCGCTCAACGCGCCCGTTCTTTGTTTCGTCGGTCCTCCGGGAGTGGGCAAAACTTCCATCGCGACGTCGGTTGCGCGCGCTCTTGGCAGAAAATTTGTCAGAATGTCTTTAGGCGGCGTGCGCGACGAAGCCGAAATCAGGGGACACAGAAAGACATACGTCGGCGCAATGCCGGGCAGAATTATATCCGCGCTCAAGAATGCCGGTTCTGTCAATCCCGTTTTCCTGCTTGACGAAATAGATAAACTTTCATCCGACGCGATGCGCGGCGATCCCGCCAGCGCGCTTTTGGAAGTACTCGACCCCGCGCAGAACAACACCTTCCGCGACAGATACCTCGAAGTGCCTTACGACCTTTCAAAGGTGCTGTTCATAACCACGGCAAACAGCGTGGAAACCATTCCCGAACCTCTCCTCGACAGAATGGAGCTTATCCGCATAGAGGGCTACACGCAGGAAGAAAAGAGGGAAATAGCAAAGCGATACCTCGTGCCTAAACGCAGGCAGGCAAACGGACTTTCTGAAAAGGATATTGTCTTTGAAGAGGACGGTATCGACGGCATAATAGAAAGTTACACCCGCGAGGCGGGCGTGCGCGAACTCGAGCGCATGATAGACGCGGTATGCCGAAAGGCAGCCGTTTCAAAGGCGAAGGGCAAAAAGAAAAAGATAAAAGTTACCCGCGAAAGTCTTGCAAATATGCTCGGCGCGGCTAGGTATGAGCGCGACGGCATGCTCGAAAAGGATCAGATAGGAGCGGCTACGGGTCTTGCCTGGACGGCTGTCGGCGGTACGACGCTCACAATAGAAGTTTCGGCAATGCACGGCAAGGGAGAAGTGCTGCTTACGGGCAAGCTGGGCGACGTAATGAAGGAGAGCGCCCGCGCGGCGATAAGCTACATCAGGGCGAATTCGGACGAATACGGCATACCCGAAGAGGAGTTTGAAAAAACCGACATTCACATCCATGTTCCCGAGGGCGCAACGCCCAAGGACGGACCTTCGGCGGGCATAACCATGGCAACGGCTATACTTTCGGCGTTCACGCATAAACCCGTAAAGAGTTCGGTTGCCATGACGGGTGAAATTACCCTTCGCGGCAAAGTCCTGCCGATAGGCGGACTTAAGGAAAAAGCTCTCGCCGCATACCGCATAGGCATACGCGACGTAATAATTCCCAAGGACAACGAAAAGGACCTTGAAGAAATTCCTCAGAGCCTCAAAAATAAAATAAATTTCATTCCCGTTTCCGACGTAGACACCGTGTTCAGAACGGCGATAGTAAATCTTTAAGCCATGAAAATAACAAAAGCCGAATTTATAACTAGCGCAGCGAGTAAATCTCAGTTTTTAAGCGCAGATAAACCGATAATTGCCGTGAGCGGACGCTCAAACGTCGGCAAGAGCAGTTTTATAAACATGCTTGCAGGCAGAAAAAAACTTGCAAGAGTTTCCCAGCAGCCGGGAAGAACGCGCCTTATCAATTATTTTGATTTCGGCACTTTCATTCTCGCCGACCTTCCGGGTTACGGTTTTGCAAAAGTAAGCAAGCAGGAAAAGGCCAAATGGGCAAAAATGCTCGACGATTTTTTTGCGGAAAAGCAAAAAATTTCCCGCGTTTTCGCTCTGTGCGACGTGCGCCACGAACCCACCGAAGACGACAAGAGCATGATTGCGTATCTCTATTACAACCTTATTCCCTTTACCGTCATTGCTACAAAGGCAGATAAACTCCCGCGCTCCAAAGTTCCGGCGTCAGTAGATAAAATAGCTTCGTCTTTCGGCTGCGGCAAGGGCGACATAATAGTTACCTCGTCCCAGACCAGGCAGGGCTACGACGCCGTTCTTGAAGCGATAGAACGCACGGTTAAAACGTATTGCGATAAGCCCGAAGGAGCGGATGAGGGGCAAAACCAATAATTTGTACCTATTGTAAGGAATTCCGTTATTGATATTCCTGTAAAGTAAGGAATAAATAGGGAGCAATAAATTAATTTTTTGTCCCGCCGACAAGTAAAACAATACAACCTTGTTCGGCAAAAAGTTAAAAAAATAATCATTATGTCGGCGGCGGCGCGCTTTAAAACATTGGCGCGCCGCCGTTTTCTTTATCGTTTTTCAGCCAAAAAACGGTTAATTTAATCTAATATTGCGCCGCTTAAAAACTTTATTTAAAAAAACACTTGTTATTGTTCTTTATGTGTGGTACACTATAAGCAGTATTATCGGGGATAATGCGCGCGCGTGCATTCAACCCTTTATGCTAAAATTTGTGAGAGATTATAAATGAAGACGGTTACTACACAGGAAAGGGAGGAGGCGCTGTCAGACTGCGCCGCAGCATCTGCCCTGCCGTACAACGACGATGAAATGTTTCAACCTTCGTCTGAAGGGATAGAAGATACGGAAAATTCAGAAAGCGAAAAGGATAGTTGTGCTTCGCAAGAGCAAGTTGCGAGCGAAGTGAACACTGTCGGCTGGGGCGATGTAAATCCGCCGTCCAGACAAAAAACTTTTTCCTACGCATTATACAGATTTTTCAAGCGTTCGACAGATATAATAGTGTCGGCGCTCGTCATGCTGGTTTTCTGCTGGTTGTTTTTAATTCTTGCTCTGGCGGTAAAATTCAGCGACGGCGGAAAGGTTATCTACAAGCACAAGCGCGTGGGTAAGGGCGGAAAGACTATTTATATATCCAAATTCCGCAGCATGCGCGAAAATGCAGATAAGATAGAAGATTGCCTCACGCCCGAACAGCTCGAAGAGTACAAGAGGGAATACAAAGTTGACCGCGACCCGAGAATTACGCCCTTGGGCGGATTTTTGCGCCGCACTTCGCTTGACGAGCTGCCCCAGTTCTGGGACGTGTTCGTCGGCAGAATTTCCTTTGTCGGTCCCAGACCGCTCGTTGAGGACGAACTCAAGTCAAAATACGGCGAATACGCCGAAAAACTTGTGTCGGTTAAGCCCGGGCTTATAGGCTGGTGGGCTGCGAGCGGCAGAAGCAATACCGTCTATGAAACGGGCGAAAGACAGCAAAAAGAGCTGTATTATGTCGACCATTGCAGCATACTTTTCGATCTTAAAATAATTTTCAAGACGGTTATAGAGGTTATAAGGCGCGACGGCGCGAAGTAATTTTAAGGGTGTGAGATGATAATAACAAAAACGCCTTTCAGAATGAGCTTTTTCGGCGGCGGAACGGACATGCCAAAGTTTTTCAACGAAAACGGCGGCGCTGTCCTTTCCACCACCTTCGATAAATATTGTTACGTCAACGTCAGACATCTGCCTCCGTTTTTCGACTATACCACCGAAGTGTGCTATACGAGAACGGAGCGCGTAAACCGTCTGGACGACATTGAGCATCCTTTGGTGCGCAATGCCATGAAAATGCTCGACATGCACGAACTGCGCATAACGTACGAGGCAGATTTGCCTGCCCGCACGGGACTGGGTACGAGCAGTTCTTTCGCTGTCGGGCTTTTGCATGCCTTCCATTGCCTGAAAGGTCAGTATGCGGACAAGCGCAAACTTGCGGACGAAGCCATTTATCTCGAGCGCACGCTGTGCGACGAAGCGGGAGGCTGGCAGGACCAGATAGCCGCTTCTTTCGGCGGTTTCAACCGCATTAATTTTTCTGCTGACGGCTACGAAGTTGAAAGGCTCATCATTTCGCCCGAAAAGAAGAGGGTGCTCAACGGCAGTCTTTTGCTTTTTTTCACGGGTTTCACCCGCCTTTCCGCGCAGATACAGCAAGAAACTTCCGCGCACATCAAGGATAAAACCGCGCAGCTAAAAGAAATGCTCTGCCTTGTGGACGAGGCGGAAAAAGTACTCGTCAGCCGTTCGTCCGACATCGACGATTTCGGCAGACTTCTCGACGAAACTTGGAAACTCAAGCGTCAGACGGGCGCAAAAATTTCAACGGACAGCATAGACGGGCTTTACGAAAAAGGCATAAAAGCGGGTGCGCTCGGCGGAAAACTGCTCGGAGCGGGCGGCGGAGGTTTTCTTCTCTTTTACGTCCGTCCCGAAAACAGGGAAAGCGTTATGCGCGCCATGAACGGACTTCTGCACGTCCCCTTCGAGTTTGAAAACGGCGGTTCGAAAGTCGTTTATTATTCTCCCGAAAGTTACGACGTCGCCGTCAGCAGGGAAAAATCATGAAGGCGGTAATCGCGGCGGGAGGCAAGGGAACGAGAATAAGCTCGGTCGCGAGCGACATTCCCAAGCCCATGATAGACGTATGCGGCAAGCCCGTGCTCGAGCGTCAGATAGAATGCCTCGCTTCCCAGGGCATAACCGACCTTATAATAACTGTGGGACACCTTGCAAGCGTCATAACCGATTACTTCGGCGACGGCAGTCGCCTGGGCGTAAACATTGAATATTACATCGAAAGTCAGCCCCTCGGCAGCGCAGGGGCGCTTTATAAAATAAAGGACAGGCTGGACGGCGATTTTCTTCTTCTCAACGCCGACGCGCTCTTCGACATAGATTTCGAAAGATTTATTTCCTATCACCGTCAGAAGGGCGGACTTGTAACGCTTTTCACCCATCCTAACAGCCACCCGTATGACAGCGGACTTGTTGTTACGGACAAAAACGGCTGCGTAATAAAATGGCTTACCAAGGAGGACGACCGTTCTTCCTATTACGAAAACAGGGTGAACGCCGGCGTTCACATCATTTCGCCCGAAATTTTGTCGGATAGTCCGTCCTGCGAAAAAGTCGATTTGGACAGGCAGCTTTTAAAACCTCTTTCGGGCAGCGGGAAAATGTTTGCCTACGACAGTCCCGAATATATAAAGGACATGGGTACGCCCGACAGATACTTTGCCGTCTGCCGCGATTTTGCTCAAGGCAGGGTGCAGGCTCGCAATCTCAAAAACAAACAGAAGGCAATTTTTCTCGACAGGGACGGCACTATCAACAAGTATGTCGGCTTTCTGACGGACATAAACGATTTCGTTCTTGAAGACGGCGCGAGCGAAGCTATCAAGCGCATTAACGACAGCGGTTATCTCGCCATAGTCGCAACCAATCAGCCCGTCATCGCGAGGGGCGAAGTCAGCGAGGAGGAACTTGCGCTTATCCACGCCAAAATGCAGACGCTTTTGGGCAGGGACGGCGCTTACCTCGACGGCATATATTATTGCCCCCATCACCCGCACAAGGGGTTCGCCGGCGAGAGGGCGGAATACAAAATCGATTGCGATTGCCGCAAACCCAAGGCGGGAATGCTCTTCAAGGCGGCGGAGGACTTCAACATAGACCTCTCTTCAAGCTGGATGGTGGGCGACGGCGAAAACGACGTTCTCTGCGGCAGAAACGGCGGTTGCCGAACGGCTATAATCGGTACAAATTCCCTCGCGGACATAGAGGGCAGCGATATTTGCGATTGCATAAATAAAATTTTAAACTGAACCATGAACAATAAAGTACAAAAGCATCTCAATACTTTAACCGAGCGCTATCCCGCGCTCTGCGCCTGCGCCGACGATATATGTAAGGCGTACGAAATCCTGTCGCAGAGTTTCGCAGGCGGAGGCAAACTGCTTATAGCCGGCAACGGCGGAAGCTGCGCCGACGCGCAGCATATAGTGGGCGAACTCATGAAGTCTTTCGTTCTTCCCCGACCCGCGGACGGGGCGTTTAAGAAAAGACTTGCCGCGATTGACCCGACCCGCGCCGAAACGCTAAGCAAAAAGTTGCAGGGCGCGCTGCCCGCAATAGCGCTTACCGACGCCCAGAGCCTCAACACGGCGTACATCAACGACGTCGAGGGCGGCGGCACGCTGACTTTTGCGCAGCAGGTTTACGGCTACGGCAGGGAGGGCGATGCCTTTATGGGCATAAGTACTTCGGGCAACTCGGAAAACGTCGTTCAGGCGGCGGTAACGGCAAAAGCCAAGGGGCTTAAAGTTATCGCGCTTACGGGCGAGGGCGGAGGAAAAATCGCTTCCTTTGCCGACTGCACGATAAAAGTGCCTTGCCGCGAAACTTACAAAATTCAGGAATTGCATCTTCCCGTGTACCACGCGTTGTGCCTCATGCTGGAAGAGAACTTTTTCGGAGCGTTATGAAAATTTTACATATTCCCAACTACATGCATCCCCACATTGGCGGCATAGAACAAACCGCCAGGGATATAATAAATTCCGTTCCCGAAGGTACGGAACAGCGCGTAATATGCTTCGGACACGAGCGCGGCGATAAAACCGACAAGGTGGACGGAGTGGACGTCGTCAGGGCGGATTGCTTTGCAAAAGTTTTTTCGCAGTCGCTGTCGTTTTCCTACGAAAGGCTGCTCAAAAAGCAGTTTGCGCAATTCAGACCCGATACGGTAGTTTTCCACTATCCCAACCCGTTTGTCGCGCACCTGCTTTTAAAACAGCTAAAAAAGCACCCCGAATGCAGGCTTGTTTTATGGTGGCATCTCGATATTACAAAGCAGAAACTTCTCGGCAAATTTTTCAATAATCAGACGGAAAAACTTTTAAAGAAAGCCTGCCGCATAATAACCACTTCGCCCAACTACATGCAGAACAGTCCTTTCCTTTCGCGCTATAACGAAAAATGTATGGTAATTCCCAGCTGCATAAACGAAGAGCGCCTCAAGGAAGACAAAAATTCAATTTCAATAGCAAAGCGCATACGCGAAGAAAACAAGGATAAAATAATTTGTTTCGCCATAGGCAGACATGTCGAATATAAGGGATACGAATACCTCATAGAGGCTTCGTCCATGCTCGGCGACGGGTATGCGGTATATCTCGGCGGAGACGGCGAGCTTACGGAAAAACTCAAACGCCTTGCCGCAGGCGATAAAAAAATTAAGTTCCTCGGCAGAATATCCGACGAGGAATTAAAGGCTTATATGTCCGCCTGCGACATATATTGTTTCCCCTCGATAACCAAAAACGAAGCGTTCGGACTTGCGCTTGCGGAGGCTATGTCCTTCGGCAAGCCCGCCGTTACGTTCACGATAGAGGGCAGCGGAGTAAACTTTGTCAACCTCCGCGATGTTACGGGATTGGAAGTGGAAAACCGCAATTCTCAGGCATTCGCCCAAGCTATCATGAAGCTCGGTGAGGATAAAAAACTGCGTTCCCGCCTCGGCAAAAATGCCGCAAACAGGGTGGAGGAGCTGTTCACTTTTTCAAAATTCAGGCAGAACGTGCTTAACCTTTTCGAAGGACTGAAAGAAGATGCCGAAAAATAACCTCGATTTAGCATTCGTAATCAACTCGCGATATACGGGTCAGTTCGTTGTAACGTTTTATTCCGTCGCAACGAGCAATCCCGACCTTAAGTTCAGCGTTCACCTTTTTACAAACTCGCTTACGGACGAGGAAAAGGAATATATAAGCGGCGTTGTAACCCAACTCGGCAGCGGCATAACTTTCTACGACGTCGACGAAAGCGTGTTTGAAGGTTTGCCCAGGATGAGTTACGACAACGCATATACGGCTTACGACAAACTGCTCATTCCTTACTCCATAAAGACGGGCGGCAAGGTGCTTTACCTCGATTGCGACATAATCGTAAAGGGCGACATAGGCGAACTGTTTGAAAGGCAGTATTCAACTTTCGTTTCCGCCGTTGCCGACCTTAAAATCAACGCCAAAAGGCGCGACCACGCAAAAAAGATTGCGGGCGGGGAATGTACCTATTTCAACTCGGGCGTGATAATGTTCGATTTTTCCCATTCGGACAAAATTGTTCCGCTCGGGGACATGATAGACTATATCCGTCAAAACGGCGGCGACATACGCTGGCACGACCAGGATATTTTAAATCATTTTTACGCTTCGGACTGCACGATTTTAGAAGAAAAGTTCAACTATCACACTACTTATAAGAGCATATCGGACGCATTTTTCCATAAAGACGAAAGGGAGGCGGCAATCGTTCACTACGCCAACTGGAAACCGTGGAAGAGCGACTATATCGGCAAAAGTTACAAACTTTTCAAAAGGCATTATAAAGTTTGTGCGGAGCGCTGGGGCGTAAATTTTGCAAAAAGAAGAAATATTTTTGCGCAACTCAAGCTGATTTTCAGCTATATTTTTTAAATGAATATGATACCTAAAACCATACATGCCTGCTGGCTCGGCAAGGGGCAGATGCCCGAAGACCAGAAAAGTTACATAGAGGGTTGGAAAAAACTTCATCCCGACTATCAGGTTATTCTGTGGGATGACGAAGCGTTTGCGCCCTATCTCGACGACAGTCTGTTCGTAAGGGACGCCATCGCGAGGAAAAAGTACGGCTTTCTCAGCGATTATTTCCGCTTTACCGTGCTCTATCGCTTCGGCGGAATTTACATCGATACGGACGTGGAGCTGTTCAAAAATCTCGACGAATTTTTAAACTGCACCATGTTCATGGGCTTTTTCATAGATTCCTCCATGGGTACTGCGCTCATCGGAAGCGAAAAAGGCAATCCGATAATGCTCGACTGGTTGGCTCAGCTCGAAAGAGATTACGAAGAAAAGGGCGATTTCACGGTAAGCAACGACTGGATAACGGGCTATTTTTTAAAGAATTATCCCAAATTCAGGCTCAACGGCAGGAGGCAGTCGCTCGACGGCGGAATAGAAATTTACCCCAAGGACTATTTCGAGCGCTACCAGATAAACAAAAAGAGCGGGGGCGGCTATGCCGAACATCACTGCTACGGCTCGTGGAACGACAACAAAAACGTACCTCTCTATAAGCGCGTATTAAAAAAGCTTCTTCCCCGCAAACTCATATCTTATCTCGGACACAAGCAGGGGCTTAAGCAAAAGCCCTATTACGATATTTACAAGGCGCACAAAAAGGAAAAGTAACATGAAAGTCTATGTCGTAACGCATAAACCCTGTTCCAACCCCTTGCCTGAAAATTACGAATATTTTCAGGTAAATGCGGCAAAAAACGAGGTTTTCTGCCCGCTCAACGATGCTCTCGGCAGCGACAATATTTCGCTCAAAAACGAAAACTATTGCGAACTTACCGCCGCTTACTGGATATGGAAAAACGATAAGACGAACAACATCGTCGGGCTGGCGCATTACAGAAGATTTCTCACGACAAACCGTTTTTCCTCCTCCGTAAATCACTACATTACTGCGGAAAAAGCCGAAAAACTCTTAACAAAATACGATTTCATCACCACCAAAGAGTATAAGACGGTCAAGACGATAAGGGAACACTTTCTCGAAGAGGTGTTGCGCGAAAACGACCTCGACGCCCTTCGCGCGGTCATTTCAGACGTTTGCCCGCAGTATCTCTCGTCATTCGACGAAATCATGTCGGGCAGAAAGACGCACCTTCTCAATATGTTCATATGCACCAAAGAGAAGTGGGACGAATATTACTCATGGTTGTTTTCCATACTCGACGAACTTGAAAAGCATGTCGACCTTACGGGCTACAACAGCGTTCAGCGCCGTTTTTACGGCTACCTCGGCGAATTTTTGTTCGCCGTGTATCTCAAAAAGAATGATTGCAGGGTAAAATGCTATCCCGTTCACATAGTGGGCGAAAACAAATTTTCAACCGCCGTGCGAAAGGTTTTAAGAATGATAGGCATTAAAACCTGAAAAAATCAAAGGTAAACAGCATGTACGATTATCTCATAGTCGGAAGCGGACTTTTCGGCGCGGTCTGCGCGCACGAGCTTACGGCAAAAGGCAAAAAGTGCCTCGTCATAGACAAGCGCACTCATATAGGCGGAAACGTATATACCGAAAACGTGGAGGGAATAAACGTCCACGTTTACGGCGCGCACATTTTCCACACTTCGGACAAAAAGGTGTGGGACTATGTCAATTCTTTTGCGGAGTTCAACAATTTCGTAAACAGTCCCATTGCGATATATAAGGACGAGCTTTACAATCTTCCCTTCAACATGAACACCTTTTCCAAGCTTTGGGGCGTAAAGACGCCTGCGCAGGCTATTGAAAAGATAGAGGAGGAACGGCGCACGGAAAACGTGGAAAATCCGTCCAACCTCGAAGAGCAGGCGATAAATTTAGTCGGCAGAACGATATACGAAAAACTGGTAAAAGGTTACACGGCAAAGCAGTGGGGCAGACCTTGCAGCCAGCTTCCCGCATTTATAATAAAGAGATTGCCCGTCCGTCTTACTTACGACAACAACTATTTTTCCGACAGGTATCAGGGCATACCCGTCGGCGGATATACGGCTATAATAGAAAAATTATTGAAAGGCTCGGAAGTGCGCCTCGGCTGCGACTTTTTCGCTCACAGAAAGGAACTTGAAGCTCAGGCGGAAAGGGTCATTTATACCGGTCAGCTCGATGCGTATTTCGGCTATAAGTTCGGCGCGCTCGAGTACCGCAGTCTTCGCTTTGAAAGCGAGGTTCTCGATTGTGCCAACTATCAGGGCAACGCAGTCGTCAACTATACGGAATATGAAGTACCCTATACGAGAATTATAGAGCACAGACATTTTGAAGGTCGCGATTGCACATCTAAAAAAACCGTAATAACAAGGGAATATCCCTGCTCGGACAAGGGTTCCGAACCCTATTATCCGATTAACGACGAGAGGAACGACGCGCTCAGCGCGCGCTATCTTGCGGAGGCGGAAAAACTTGAAGGCGTCTATTTCGGCGGCAGGCTGGGCAGATATAAATATTACGATATGGACAAGGTAATATCCGAGGCTTTAAAGCTTTGCGAAAGTCTTTAATTATTTTAGTATAGCGGCAAAGATTATAGAATATATTACCTTATATAATTTCCCGTCTTGAAGCGCAAACTAAATGTAACAAGTTTGCATATAAAAAGTTAAAAATGTCCAATTTTTTTATTGCAAGCATAGCGCGGTTTATGATAAAATAAAACTATAAACAAACAAAATGACGGCAGACGACGTTTATAACCAACAAATGATTGAAGAAGACAACAAATTGACATCGCCTGAAAACGCACAAAAGCACGGCGATGCAGAAAAATTTAATACTGACATACAAGAAGCAACGGACGAACAGGCTGTTTCGGATGCGGCGGCATTGCCATTGAATATGCTTCGCGTAGAGGCAAACGACGGGTGTATGCGCTGCGTCGGCAGAGAGGAGTATGTGCCTATAAGAAAGTCAGGCGCAAGGTACGGGCTGTACCTGTTTTCCAAGAGAATGTTCGATATACTTTCTTCGCTCGCGGTCATACTTGTCTTTTCGTGGCTGATCCTCATAATTATGCTCATAAAGTGGCTGGAAGACTTTTCCAATCCCATATATGTTTCGAAGAGAGTGGGCAAGGACGGAAAGATATTCAACTGCTACAAAATACGCACCATGTGCGTGGGCGCAGAAGGGCAGAAGCAAAGTCTCATAGACGCTGGGCTTAACGAAGCGGACGGTCCCGTCTTCAAGATAAAGAACGACCCCCGCATAACAAAGGTGGGACGGGTACTCAGAAAACTTTCCCTCGACGAACTTCCACAGCTTTTCAATATACTTAACGGTACAATGTCCGTAGTCGGACCCCGACCTCCCATACCCATGGAGGTCGAGCAGTACACGCCCTATCAGATGCACAGGCTGGACGTCAAGGGCGGACTTTTGTGCCTCTGGCAGATACAGAAAAACCGCAATTCTGTAAGTTTCGACAAGTGGGTGGAACTCGACATCGAATATATAAAAAACCAGTCGCTCTGGTTGGATACAAAAATACTTTTCAAGGGCGCGTTCATGGTAATATTCGACAGGTCGGGCGAGTAAACGACATAATATAGCATATATTAAAAACGGCGCTTCAAAATAATTGACATGCGCCGTTTGCGCATATATAATAAAATTACAATTTAAAGTTATTCTTTGGGGCGAGGCGAAATTCCTCACCGGCAGTGATTGTATCAAAGTACATAAGTCTGCGACGAAAGTTATTTTTCAGCTTTCCCGATTCGGTGCAAATCCGAAACCGACGGTATAGTCCGGATGGAAAAAGAATTAATCAAGCAGTTAAAGCATGCTTTCGCCCCGCATTTTTTGCGGGGCGTATTTATTTGCGAACGGCTTTCAATCGCCCCGAAAACATATCGTTTTCGGGGCGATTGAATTACAAAGAATATCTTTAAAAATATTTTTTTAAGGAGTTCTTATATGGAACAGACAAACGTTGCGGGAAGAGCAAAGTATCTCAACTCTACCCGCATAGCGGTAATTGCAATATTTTCCGCTATCGCAACAATTCTTTACATTTTAAAATTTTCGTTGCCCATCTTTCCCAGCTGGCTCGAAATCAACCTTTCTGACATCCCTGCGCTCATCGGTACTTTTGCGCTCGGTCCTCTGTCAGGCGCGATAATCGTAGGCGTTAAAATCCTTCTCGAACTTCTGCTCACGGGTACTTCTACGATGTTCGTAGGCGACTTCGCCGACCTGCTGCTCGGATGCGCTCTCGTAGTCCCCGCAGGACTTATCTATAAGTATCACCGCACATTCAAAGGCGCGCTCGTCGGACTTGTGGTCGGCTCGGTCTGCTCAACGGCAGTAGGCATTCTGGCAAACTGGCTCGTACTCGTTCCGCTGTATCTTCAACTGTTCTTCGGCGGCAACTGGAACATAATGCTCACAATAATGAGCGAACTTTTCAGAACTGAAGTAACGGTAGAAAACTTCTATACTTACTATCTGTGGTGCGCGGTGCTTCCTTTCAATGCGCTCAGATGTATCATAGCCGCTCTCGTCGTTCTGCCCGTATATAAGCATATATCGGTAGTAATCAACAGGCTCAACGCAAAACTTTCCCCCAAGAAGGAAAGAACGGCGGAACAGACGAGAAATACAAACATAAAAGTAATCATAATTCTCTCTGTCATTCTGCTCGCCGTTATTGCGGCAATACTTTTGAGATATTTTCTTTACGACGCAATCTGATTTACCCTCGCGATAAATCATTCATTTAAAAAAACAACTGTATATTATTGCAAAAACTTGCCTTGCGCGTTATAATATAAGCGTATGGCAAGTTTTATTTCTCGGGGCGAAGAGCAGACGTTGCGCTTTGCCGAACAATATGCAAAATCGTTGAAGGGCGGCGACGTGGTCGTGCTCGAAGGCGATATGGGCGCCGGCAAAACGATCTTTGCCAAGGGCGTGGCTCTCGGTTTGGGAATAACCGATGAGATCACCTCGCCCACATATGCGTATATGAACGATTACGGCGGCAAACTGTACCATTACGATTGTTACCGCTTAAGTTGCGGAGAACAGGCAGAGGCATTGGGACTGTGCGATTACTTCTATGCCGACGGAATATGCCTCATCGAATGGGCGAGCAACATTAAAGACGTTCTTCCCCAAAACTACAAAAAAGTTACCATATCCAAAATTTCCGAAAACGCGAGGATGATAGAGTATGACTGATTTTCTGGCTGTGGATGCTTCGTCGAAATATCTTACGGTCATAGCCAAGCACGGCGATAAAATTGTGCGTCGTTATACGGACGAATGCGCCATGAAGCATTCCGTCATACTCATGGGAGAAATAGACGAAGCGTTGAAGCAGGCGGGCATGAAGCCGCAGGATTGCGACTTTTTTGCCGCTGTTACAGGTCCCGGTTCGTTTACGGGCATAAGAATAGGCATATCCGCCGCCAAAGGCATGGCTTTCGCCTCTGGCAAAAAACTGCTCGGCGTAACTTCGTTCGACCTCATTGCATACAATGTAGATAGTTGCGGCAACTTCGCCGTCGCCATAGACGCTATGCACGGCATGTATTATCTGTGCGGCTACGGCGCGGATAAAAAAATAAATATTCCGCCCTGCTATGTATCTGGCGATTATATAAATTCACTCGGCGTTCCCGTCTGCGGCTTCGAAGAGCTGCCGCTCGAAAATTATACAAAACTTAACGCGGGCGATTGCCTTTTCAATGCGGTGTGCGCCCTCTCGGATAATCTTACGGATACCGTTCACGCGCTCTATGTCCGCAAAAGTCAGGCGGAGGAGGCGAGAAAATGACCATACGCCCCTGGCGCTTTGAAGATATTCTCGCTCTTTCCGAACTTGAAAAACAGTGTTTTTCGACAGATTTGTGGAGCTACCGCGTCTTTGCGTCCTGCTACGAAAACGGTGCGTTCTCGGGCTTTGTTGCTACGGAAGGCGACGAACTCGTCGGGTTCGGCGGCATAACCGTTGCGGTCGACACCGCCGATATAGAAAATGTTTTCGTTTCCGAACAGTACCGAAGGGGAGGAACGGGTACAAAACTCATAGAAGAACTTAAAAAATGCGCCGCTCAAAAGGGCGCGGAAGAGATATTTCTCGAAGTCCGCGTGTCCAATGCGCCCGCAATGGCTATGTATTTGAAATGCGGTTTTAAGGGCTGCTATGCCCGCACGCGTTACTATTCGGACGGCGAGGATTGCCTCGTCATGAAATACTCTCTCAAATAAAAATTCCGGAGGGGGAACGGCTCTATTTTAATTGACGGCAGATATGTCGGTTGCGACGTTTCGGGCAGAGGAAAAGAGATTATTTTTCTGCACGGCTACATGTCGGACGGACGGTCGTTCTACTATCAGAAAAAATTTTTTGCGGACGCCGGATTTAAAGTCATAATCCCCGATTTCCCGGGGTTCGGTCGTTCCGCGCCCATAGAGAGTGCATGGTCGGTAGGCGATTACGCCGACTGGCTGAAAAAATTTGTAGCTTACACCTGTTCGTCTGATCCGCATATAATCGCGCATTCATTCGGCGCGAGAGTGGTGTTCAGACTGCTTTTCGAAGATTGTCTGGCAGATAAACTCGTGATAACGGGCGGGGCGGGGCTTGTAAAGCAAAGAACAAAAGCCTACCGCCGCAAGGTGGCGGCTTACAGGTTTGTAAAAAAGTTTTTTCCGTCCTTTGCGGAAAGGCATTTCGGCAGCGAAGAATATCGCGCTCTGTCCCCGATTATGCGGCAGAGCTACAAAAAAATAGTCAATGAAGATGTGCGCGCGTGCGCGCGCAGAATTGATTGCCGCACCCTTCTCGTTTACGGCAAAGAGGATAAAGTTACGCCCGCGGAAGAGGAGGGGAAAATCTTTTCCGACTGCATAGCGGGCAGCCGCCTTGAAGTGATTGAAGGCGGGCATTTCTGTTTTTGCGAAAACGCAGAAACTTTCAACAATATCGTTTTAAAATTCCTTACGGAGGAATAAATGGGAATATTCATATCTGTAGACAAGACAATAGAATGCGTCGCGATTGCCCTGTTTTTCTCGCTGGCAATGCTTTTGTCGTCTGCAAAACTTCTTGGCATTCTGCAGTCCTGCCTCTATTCAAATAAAAAACTTATCGAGTGGACGCGCAAGAAAAATAACCTCACCGTCGGCAGGCATCTTCTGCTCGCCATATGTTGTTTTTTGACTTCGGGCGTTCTTTCGCTTGCCTTTTCCTTCCTCGGAGAGTGGGCGGCTGTAATCAGTCTTGCAGGTTTTGTAATCTTCTATGTTTTGTATATTTACGCAGACAGCAAGCTTTCGCTTCGCAGTCCCGCAACGCTCACGCCCAGGTTCGGCAGGCTCATGGCTTCCGTATGGCTCGTGTGCGCGATAGTTTCCTATCTTTTTGTAACTCTTTTGAACTTTGCCGACTATTGTTACGGCAACGCGCTGTTTACGGCAATGAGGTATGTGCCTCTGGCAGTTCTGCCTTTGCTGCTCATTCCGCTCGTGTGCCTTTCAAACAGCCTCATAAAGATTTACGAAGTGCCCCGCAATGCTTCTTATATTAAAAAGGCTAAAGCAAAACTTGCTTCCGCCCCCGACCTTAAAATAATAGGCATAACGGGCAGCTACGGCAAGACCAGCACAAAGAAAATTCTCGCGCAGCTCCTTTCGCCGAAGTATAAGGTGCTTTCAACTCCCCGCTCGCACAACACGCCGCTCGGCATTTCCATGACGATAAATTCCAACGACCTGGAAAAGTTTGATATATTCATAGCCGAAATGGGTGCGCGCCATGTCGGGGATATAGCTCAGCTTTGCGAAATATGCCCTCCCGATTATTCGATAATTACGGGCATATGCCCCCAGCACCTCGAAAGTTTCCATACCATGGAAAATATAATTTCTGGCAAGGGGGAAATTCTTGAAGCTACGAAAGAGTGCGCGTTCATCGCAGAAGATTGCTTTTCGCTGTTTGAAAATTACGATTGCGCAAAGGTTAAGTGCGACTGCGTGAGCGACGTCGAGTGCGACTGCGACGGAACTACTTTCACGCTTTCGCTGGGCGGAAACAAGTATAAGGTCCGCACAAAACTTCTGGGCGAACATTCTGCGCACAATATAGGTTTATGCGCGCTCTGCGCCTACGAAATGGGCGTCGGCGCGGAAGACATCTGCTCGGCAATCGGCAATCTCGATTACATAGAACACCGCCTGCAACTGATAAGGAGCGGCGGCATAAACATAATCGACGACGGCTACAACGCAAACGTGAAGGGCGCGGAGGCGGCGATAAACGTCCTCAAAACCTTCGGCGGAGCAAAAATTATCGTTACGCCGGGGCTTGTCGAACTCGGCGTACTGGATGTTGATGAAAACGCTGCGCTCGGTGCAAAACTCGTCGGGCTTGATCACATAATTCTGGTCGGCGACACTCTGGTAGGCTATGTAAAACAAGGTTACCTCGACGCGGGTGGCGATCCTTCAAAAGTAACAGTCGTAAAAACGCTCTTCGACGCCGAAGGCGAGCTTGCGAAGATAGTCGGCAAGGGCGATACCGTACTATTTTTAAACGATTTGCCCGACATCTATAATTAACTTACATACCGAAAAACATAAAACACCAAAGCGGAAAATTTTCTTGCGGAGGTGTTTTTTTATGGCTGACGGAGCTATAGTCGTCTTTTTCGGCGGCGTTTCGGGCGAAAACGAAATATCTGTAATGACTGGCACAATGACTTGCAACGTGCTTTCAAAGAGGGGCGAAAAAGTTTTGCCCGTCTATATAACGCAGGACGGCGCTTTTCATGCGGGCGGCGAACTTGCAGACATAAAGGCGTATAAAAACGGCGCGCTTCCCCGTTCGGAAAGAGCTGCTTTTTCGCCGAAGAGCGTTCATATCCTTTCGCCTCGCGGCAGGATAAAGCACACTTTAAAAGTGCGCTGCGCGATAAATTGCTGTCATGGCGGCTGGGGCGAAGGGGGAGGCATAAGCGGACTGTGCGACTGCTTCGACATCCCGCTTGCGTCTGCGTCCTCGTTTGAAAGCGCGCTGTTTATAAATAAATACCTCACAAAAATCGCGCTTAAGGGTCTGGACGTGCGCACTCTGCCTTTCACGCTTGTAAAGAGCGCTGACGAAGAGTTTGATTGCGAATTTCCAGTAATGGTAAAGCCTTGTACGCTCGGCTCGAGCATAGGCGTTGTGCGCGCCGACGACGAAGAGGGACTTAAATCCGCCCTTTCGGCTGCTTTCGAGCTTGACAGTTGTGTAATTATAGAAAGGTGCGTTGAAGACAGGCGGGAAATCAACTGTGCAGCCTATCGCACGGGAGACGAAATAATAATTTCACCCTGCGAAGAGGTGATTAGCGGAGGAGCAATTTTAAGCTACGACGACAAATATTCTGGCGGCGGCGAGAGGGTTTTTCCGGCTAACCTCGACGAGGAAATTTCGGGAGAAATACGCAAAACAACGCGATATGTATATGAAGCTCTCGGAGTGAACGGCATAGTGCGCTTCGATTATATTTTAGAGGGCGATACTGTCTGGCTGTCGGAGGTAAATACAGTCCCGGGTTCGCTTTCGTACTACCTTCTTTCAAGGGGGTGGAACGCGTTTTACGATATTTTGATGTCGCTCATCGACGACGCCCAAAAGCGCAAAACGCGCGAAAGGCAAAAGTTGGTCATTAACACGGGCATAATCAATAATTTTGTGTCAAACAGTTGCAAGATCGGCTCCGATATAGTAAAATAATCAGGTAAATAACCTTATTTAAAATAGGAGTGCCTGATGGAAAAAATACGCATGACCAATCCCATCGTAGAGATGGACGGCGACGAAATGACGCGCGTTCTCTGGCGTTGGATAAAGGAAATACTCATAGAGCCTTACGTCGAACTCAAAACGGAATATTACGACCTCGGCTTGCCCGAACGCGACAAAACGGACGATAAAGTTACCGTAGCCGCAGCCGAAGCTACCAAAAAGTGGGGCGTTGCCGTAAAATGCGCAACCATCACGCCCAATGCGCAGAGGGTGGAAGAATATAAGCTCAAAAAGATGTGGAAGAGCCCCAACGGCACAATCCGCCGCATTCTCGACGGCACTGTCTTCCGCGCACCCATACTCGCGCAGGGCATAACGCCCTACGTTCCCGGTTGGAAAAAGCCCATCGTGCTTGCCCGCCACGCCTACGGCGACATTTATAACTCGGTCGAGGACAGAGTGGAAAAGGGGCAGAGCGCATATCTCGTCGTATGCGATAAGGACGGCAAGGAAATCCGCCGCAGCTGCATTCACGAGTTTTCGTCAGACGGCATAGTTCAGGGCGTGCATAATCTGGACAGTTCCATAGCTTCCTTTGCACGCAGCTGCTTCAATTATGCTCTCGAGCATAAAATATCCGTCTGGTTCGGCGCAAAGGATACCATTTCCAAGACGTACGACCACCGCTTCAAGGACATCTTCAACGACATATACAATGCCGAATATGCCGAACGTTTCTCAAAGCTCGGTATAGAGTTTATGTATACGCTCATCGACGACGTCGTGGCTCGCATAATGCGCAGCGAAGGCGGAGTACTCTGGGCATGCAAGAACTATGACGGCGACGTTATGAGCGACATGGTCGCAACGGCATACGGCTCGCTCGGCATGATGAGTTCCGTACTCGTATCGCCCGACGGAAAATATGAGTTTGAAGCCGCTCACGGCACGGTTACCAGGCACTATTACAGACACCTCAAGGGCGAAATTACTTCCACGAACTCTGTCGCAACCATCTGGGCGTGGACGGGCGCTCTCGCGAAGAGGGGCGAACTCGACGGCAATAAAGCGCTTTGCGATTTTGCCGCAAAGCTCGAAAAGGCTACTATTTCGACGATTGAAAGCGGCTATATGACGGGCGACCTCGTTCCCATGTTCCGCCGCGAAGGAATTACTCCCGTAAAGCTGGACAGCAGAGAATTCCTTAAAAAGATTGCAGAAAAATTATAAAAAATAAATTTGCTGCGGGCGCAGAATTCTGCGCCC
>ENA-UONV01000522-UONV01000522.1-human-gut-metagenome-genome-assembly--contig:-CS4-NODE-522-length-43774-cov-10.154281_pt1 | contig 43774 bp, 40 predicted proteins | sample MGYA00242461_ERZ724008 | MGnify/ENA metagenome assembly ERZ724008 | reverse complement strand
TTCAACATTATACTCTAAGATTCTGTTTAATCCTGTCAACACTAAATTAATGTCTGCAAAGATGGAGTTTTTTAGCCGTCTTTCAAAATAAAACGAATGACCGCCTGTTAAAAAAACCAAAAGATCCGGATATTTTACTTTCAGCTCGTCAATATATCCGTCCATCTCGTAAACAATCCCATTCACCACACCCGCTTGGATAGCCGTTTCCGTACTTCTCCCGATAAGCGGTATATCATCCTCTTCCGTTACCAAAGGCAGTTTCTTCGTAAAATGGTTCAACGCTCGAAAACGGGTTGTCATCCCCGGAGAGATATTCCCTCCCAGAAAGATACCCGGCGCTTCTATCACCTCATACGTGATAGCGGTACCGGCATCGATAACCAGCAGATTTTTTCCCGGCCGCAAATAATTCGCCCCCACGACAGCAGCCAAACGGTCCTTGCCTAGCGTTTTCGGCGTCCCATATTCCACCTTGATCGGTAAAGCTACATGTTCATCCAGAAAGACAAAACGCTGAAGCTTATTTTTTAGATAAGCGATCAACTCATCGTCCGTATCTATCACCGTCGATAAAATGCCTTGCGTAAAAGCGTACTTCTCAAAAAGAGCAGCGACCACAGATACACCGAATTGCTTGTATACAAAAGAAGCCTCTATATGCCCATTTTTATACACAGCGACCTTTGATGACGTGTTACCTTGTTCTATAATAAGATTCACTTCTCTGATATTTTCCGCAAAGAAAAACAAAAATGATGAAATAACACGCAAAAACATCGTATAACCTCTAAAATTCTTCTTGAACAAAAAGGATCGCATCTCTGTTTGAAGAAAAATCTAAATAAAAAACAAGTTATGAATTACGGGATTAGTGTCTTATTCAGGGCGATTCCATTGCTAATGGCCCTCTTTTGTTTCGGTTATGGATTTTTTGTCTTTAACTATGGAGTGGACTCCAGCAGATTCGTCGCCGGACCTGTCGTATTCTCTCTTGGCTTTATTTGTATAGCCTTGTTCGCTACGGCAGCGACCATTATTCGTCAAATTATCCATACATATAATAATGTAGCCAGATTCGCCTTGCCTATCCTTGGATATCTCTCGGCAACCATCACTTTTCTGGCGGGCTTTATCTTACTCATGTCCTCACCGGCGCCAGCAGACTTTGTCGCGGGCCATGTCATTTGCGGGGTGGGCCTTATAACCGCATGCGTAGCAACAACGGCTACCGCCTCTACCCGATTCACCTTAATACAAATGAACGCCAAAAGCGACGATCCCAGAATACCAGACAAAGCGTTCAACTTTTGGCAGGGGGTATTCTTGATCCTTGTAGCATCATTTATATCCATAGTCGCATGGATTTGGGCTTACCGGTTGCTAGCGCATAGCGACGAGCATTCCCAATACTTTGTCGCCGGGCATGTGATGGCCGGACTAGCATGTATTTGCAGCAGCTTAATCGCTTTAGTCGCCACGATCGCCCGACAAATAAGAAACACATATTCCCGATTGGAAAAAAGGCTATGGCACCGTTTTGTCATCCTGATGGGATCTATCAGTCTGATATGGGGCCTCTTCGTATTAGGAGATAGCGACCCGGCTAATGCCTCAACCGGATATATCATGATCGGCCTTGGATTAGTTTGCTATAGTATCTCCAGCAAGGTGATCTTGCTGTCTAAAATATGGAGGGAAGAATTCAAGCTTGCCAACCGGATTCCATTAATTCCTATATCCACGGCTTTATTCTGCCTTTTCCTCTCCGCTTTCCTTTTCGAGATGGCGGCCGAGCATAGTTATTATGCCATTCCCGCACGGGTATTGGCCGGACTGGGAGCGATCTGCTTTACGTTGTTCTCCATCGTCAGCATATTGGAAAGCGGAACCTCTTCCAAGTAAACTGTTTTTTCATCGTGATGAAAATACTTTTTCTTCACGGTGAAAATACTTTTTCTTCATGATGAAAATATTTTTTCCTCACAATGAAAAAATCAACATTCTTTGATAAACCATCGGCCACAACACATAAAACATTCTTTAACACTACCAAAAGCATAAGGTTTTCAATTCTTTATAAACAATTATCATCCCAAGAGTAAGAAAACGCTTGCAAAGTAAAAAATAATATCTACTTTTGCACCCGGGTAAGTCCTACACGGCATGCTCCCTCGGAATCCCCCAGGGCTTGACCGCAGCAAGGGTACTTGGTCGTAGCGGCGCGATGTAGTAAGCTTACCCACCTGCCTCTTTAGCTCAGTTGGCCAGAGCACGTGATTTGTAATCTCGGGGTCGTTGGTTCGAATCCGACAAGAGGCTCAGATAAGACACATCTTAAAGAAGGAAGCTTATAAGTAGGCTTCCTTTTTCGCATTTTAGGCATAATATAGTTGCGCATTTGCATTAATATATTAATTTTGCTGATAAGAATTCAAAACTGCAGCATCATGGAAGAGAATAAGAATTTACTTTTAAAAGGCGCTATGACTTATGGTTTGGCCATGGGTATATATTGGGTAGTGAAATACATCTTTTTCATCTTCAGCGTTTCCGTCCCCTCCTTAAGTCTTGTCTATTGGCTATTGACGCTCGCCGTCCCTTTCATCGCCTACTACATGACGAAAAGATATCGGCACGACATCGGTGGAAGGATCAGTTTCTTTCATGCATGGAGATTCGGCACGATGTTGTATTTTTTCGCCGCATTGATCGTCTCGCTTGAATACTTTGTCTTTTATCAGTTCATCGCCCCGCCTGATTTCGTGGCAAATGCGATCGGGCAATTAACGACTGTACTAAAGGATAGCCAAGTCAGCTCGGAGATGATCGACTCGCTCAGCAAGATTCGTATCTCGCCAATCCACATGGCCATACAAGGAATATTTAATAACGTATTTTACGGCATCATACTTTCTATACCGGTAGCGGCTCTCTTGTGCAGGAACAATTCGACAGGTTCCATCACTGAAAACCGCTAAAAAGTTAATTACAGACAAATAATGGACATATCAGTTGTTATCCCGTTGTATAACGAAGCCGAGTCTTTACCCGAGTTATTCTCGTGGATAGAGCGGGTGATGAAAGAACATAATTATACCTATGAAGTCATTTTCGTGAATGACGGCAGTACGGATAATTCTTGGGAAGTGATCGAGGAGTTGAAGCAACGTTCTCCACACGTCCGGGGAATCAAGTTCCGTCGCAACTACGGTAAGTCGCCGGGATTGCATTGCGGATTCCAACGGGCTAAAGGTGACGTGGTCATTACCATGGACGCCGATCTGCAGGACAGCCCGGATGAGATACCCGAACTTTACCGGATGATCACCGAAGACGGGTACGATCTGGTATCCGGCTGGAAAAAGAAAAGATATGACCCGTTGTCTAAGACGATCCCCACGAAATTATTCAACGCAACAGCTCGTAAATTCTCGGGAATAAAGAACTTACACGATTTCAATTGCGGATTGAAAGCGTATAAGAATGTTGTCATTAAAAATATAGAGGTGTATAACGATATGCACCGTTACATACCTTATTTAGCTAAGATTGCCGGATTTCACAAGATTGGCGAGAAAGTAGTGAAACATCAAGCCCGCAAGTACGGAACTACTAAATTCGGGTTGGATCGCTTCGTGAACGGTTATCTTGATTTGATCACGCTTTGGTTTACTTCCAAATTCGGAAAGAAACCGATGCACTTCTTCGGTTTATGGGGAAGCGCTATGTTCTTCATTGGTTTTATCGCTCTAGTAATCGTACTCAGCATGAAATTGATCTCGATGTACTCTGGAGATCTAAGACCTTTGGTTACAAGTTCCCCTTATTTCTATATTTCATTGACAGCGATGATTCTGGGAACCCAGATGTTCCTAGCGGGCTTTATCGGGGAGTTGATTTCCCGCAATTCTCCGAATCGCAATAACTATAAAATAGAGGATGAGATATGAGTTTCCTAGAATTAGCGAGAAAACGTTGTTCTATCCGAAAGTATGCCCCCAAAAATGTGGAGCAAGAAAAGATTGATTATATCCTAGAAGCAGCTCGTTTGGCCCCTTCGGCGGTAAATTATCAACCTTGGTATTTTGTATGGGTTCAAAGCGCGGAAGGAAAAGCTAAATTACAAGAATGCTATCCCCGGGAATGGTTCAAGCAAGCGCCTTATTACTTGATCGTTTGCGGAGATCATCAGCAATCTTGGAAACGGGGCGATCATAAGGATCATATGGATATCGATACGGCTATCGCCACGGAACACATTTGTTTAGCCGCTGCCGAACAAGGATTGGGAACTTGTTGGGTTTGCAATTTCGACACGGAGCTTTGCCGGAAACATTTTAAAATCCCGGAAACGATCGAGCCTGTTGTATTGATACCGTTCGGCTATCCTTCCGACCCGGCATTATTCGATGAGACTCCAAAGAAACGTAAGCCTATAGAAGAAATTATTAAACGGGAATCATTCTAGTATGTTATACATTGAAGTTCTGCTACTAGCGATCGGCTTATCCATGGATAGCCTAGCAGTATCAGTTACCGGCGGCGCAGTTCTTAAGAGTAACTGCACCGCCGGTAATATTATTAAGATAGCGAGTGTGCTCGGTATATTCCAAGCCGGAATGACCGTGATCGGTTATACGATGGGATTAGGATTCGAAAAATACATTTGCGCCTTCGACCATTGGATCGCATTTACCCTCTTGCTTTACTTAGGTGGAAAAATGATATACGATAGCACGAAAGAAGAGGAGGAAGACGGGAAATTCGATCCTCTATGTAACCGGACATTATGCGGATTGGGAATAGCGACAAGTATCGATGCCCTCGCCGTAGGAATCTCTCTGGCGATCTTAAAATCACCACTCTTGCTGCAAGCCTCGACTATCGGTGTTGTCACCTTCGCTATCTCTGCCTTCGGTGTCTATTTCGGTAACCGATTCGGCAAGAGAATCGACTTGAAGCTGGACCTCATCGGAGGTTTAATCTTAATCGGTATCGGTACAAAAATTTTAATAGAGCATTTATTCTTTAGCTAGGGATACCTTATTGAATAAATAACCTTATACATTAATTAATAGACATGAAAAGCCAGCAATTACGAAAACTAGCGCCGGAGCTGGATTCACTCCGGCTAGGCAGCGGTTGGAAAATCGACGAATTGAGTAAACCGCAAATCATTGTAGAAAGCAGTTACGGACATAGCCATCCGGGAAGCGCCCATCTGGATAAATTGGTGGACGAGGCCGGAATCGGTATAAAGGAAAAGGGGGGACGTGCCGCAAACTACTTCGTCACCGATATTTGTGATGGAGAGGCGCAGGGACACGATGGTATGAACTACTCATTAGTCTCCCGTGATATCATGGCCGCCATGATGGAAATTCATGTAAAAGCGACTCCTTTCGACGCTGGTGTCTTTATAGCCAGTTGCGACAAATCCGTCCCTGCGCATTTGATGGCGATAGCCCGGCTAGATATGCCTGCTATATTCATGCCCGGTGGTATAATGAAAGCCGGTCCCAACCTACTCACGTTAGAACAAATCGGTACCTATAGCGCCCAATACGAGCGAAAGGAAATAACGGAAGAACAATTCATGGTTTATAAGCGTGACGCATGTCCGGATTGTGGAGCTTGCTCTTTCATGGGTACCGCCTCCACGATGCAAGTAATGGCAGAAGCGCTTGGCATCGCTTTACCGGGCTCCGCCTTGATCCCCGCCCATTTACCCGAGTTAAAAGAAACCGCCCGTAAAGCCGGAGAACATGCACTCGGACGGGCGAAAGAAGAGTTAAAACCCTCCGATATCATGACGATACAAGCGTTTGAAAATGCGATCATGGTACATGCCGCCATAGCGGGTTCCAGCAACAGCCTGCTTCATCTTCCAGCTATCGCCCATGAACTGGGAATCCAGTTATCACCGGATTTGTTCGACAAGATACATCGTAAGATCCCCTACCTTTTAAATATACGTCCCAGCGGTTTTTGGCCCGGCGAATATTTCTGGTATGCGGGAGGCGTACCGGCGATCATGAAAGAAATCAAGGAATTCCTCCATCTCGATGTCAAGACCGTTACCGGCAGAACATTGGGAGAAAACTTAAAAGATTTACAGCTCAACGGCTTCTATGAGAATTGCCATAAATATCTTCCTGCCCTAGGAGTAAAGGTTGGCGATATTATCAAACCTCTTCACACACCGATCAAGGCACAAGGAGCCATCGCTATATTGAAAGGAAATTTAGCGCCCGAAGGGGCAGTCGTAAAACATTCGGCGATTTCACCCCGCTTGATGCAAGTAACCTTGAAAGCGAGGGTATTCGATTGTGAGGAGAACGCTATTGAGGCGGTATTACAAAAGAGAATCCACCCGGGAGAAGCGGTATTTATCCGTTATGAAGGACCGAAAGGAAGTGGAATGCCAGAAATGTTTTATACGACAGAAGCGATCGCCTCCGATCCTGAGTTGGTAGAGACCATCGCATTGATCACCGACGGTCGTTTCTCCGGAGCGACCCGAGGCCCGGCGATCGGACATGTATCCCCGGAGGCTTCCGAGGGGGGACCGATCGCCTTGGTAGAGAACGATGACTTGATCCGTATCGATATTCCAGCGAGAAGATTGGATATAATCGGTACCGGCGGTATCGAGAGAAGCGCGGAAGAAATAGAAAAGATCCTATCCGAAAGGCGTGCACATTGGATAAAACCAGAGTCACAATATAATAAAGGAATCCTTGATATTTATACACACAATAGCGTCTCCCCCATGAAAGGGGCATATATGGAATTTTTTATGTAAGTTCGCGACATAAAATTTCATAATGATGCGCAAGAATATTTCCATATTAGTCAGCCTGTTGATCTTATCGCTTACGGCTTGCTCGGACAAAGCCCAATATTTCGAAGAGAGTGGTTCTGTTTTTCATACAAGTTACCACATCAAATACAAGGCCAAGCAAATCCTAACCGATAAGATCGACAGCGAGCTGCAACGTTTTAACCTCTCCTTAAATCCTTTCAACCCCAACTCCACGATCGCGAAAGTCAATAATAACGAGGATGTGGAGGTAGACGAATGGTTTACCGAAGTATTCATTAAGGCGGAAGAAATCTCCAAAAAATCAGGAGGAGCTTTTGATATTACTTGCGCTCCATTAATTAATCTATGGGGATTCGGATTCAGTAAGATGGACAGCGTAACCCCGCAGATGATCGATAGCATCAAGGCTTTCGTCGGTTATCAAAAAGTAAAATTGGAAGGAAAGAAAATCATCAAAGAAGATCCCCGGATTCTATTGAATTGTTCGTCCATCGCAAAAGGTTATGCTTGCGATGTTATCGCCCGCCTGCTGGAAAAAGAAGGCGTAAAGAACTACATGGTAGAAATAGGTGGTGAGGTCACCATGAAAGGCGTAAATCAACAAGGTGACTGTTGGCGAGTCGGCATCAACAAGCCGGAAATAGGGACAAGTGGCGTAACAAATGATGTTGAAGAGATCGTACAATTATGCCAAAAAGGGGGGGTGGCTACTTCTGGTGACTACCGAAACTTCTACATCAAGGATGGTAAGAAATATGCCCATACGATCAATCCAGCGACCGGTTATCCCGCTGGACAAAATATTCTTAGTGCGACAATCGTGGCGGAAGATTGTATGACAGCAGACGCTTACGCTACGACTTTCATGGTTTTGGGAGTCGAGAAAGCGAAGCTACTGGCACAATCCATCCCCCAAATAGAGTATTTCATTATTTATGCGGACAACAACGGACAACAGAAAGTCACCTACTCAAAAGGTATGTTGGAATACCTTCCTAACAGAAAAACATTGGCTATCCTCGAAAATCCTTAAGTTCCTACATGAAGCGTTATCTAAATCAACTTGAATGCAAAATACTGAGAGCCGGAGATTCCCTGTTTAATACCACAACCACGGATAACCTATTAATCTTCGTATTTTCAGGAAAACTTATTATTTACAGCCAAGAAGGGACACATATAGCGGAAGTGGCAAAAGATCATTTCATGCTACTTGCACAAAACACCAATCATAAGGTTATAGCCTCAGCCCCTACCCGCCTTATCTTAATACATGCGGGCAGTCTATCCGACATGATCATAAATGACCCGGAATGGAATGTGGAGAAACCTGTCGTCTTACCGATTCCCCCAGCCTTAGCGCACACATTAAATCAGATAGAATATTATATGAAGGATAAATACTTTACCTTGAATTGAGATTAAAAATGTTTCAATTCCTGATAAAGCTTTTGCACAGGTAATCCCATCACGTTATAAAAACTACCATTGATAGCCTCTACCCCGATATAACCGATCCACTCCTGAATGCCATACCCTCCCGCTTTATCATAAGGTTTATATTTATCCAAATAATAATTAATCTCTTCATCACCCAATTTAGCGAAACAAACCGCAGATTCGACGGAAAAGCCTACATTTTTGTCCTTCGTCATGATACAAACACCGGTTATTACCTGATGTACATGATCCGACAAAGCATGAAGCATAGCATAAGCTTCCTCTCGATTCGCAGGCTTTCCCATAACCCCGTCAAACGTCCAAACGATCGTATCTGCCGTGATTAGCAATTCATCATCCGCCATAGTCGGTTTATAGGCCTCCGCTTTCGAACGGGCAATATATAAAGGGATCTCCATGGAGTCAATAGAATCCGGGTAAGACTCGTCAATATCCGAAATTACCCTCACCTCGAAGTCGATATCCAGACCAGATAACAAATTCCGTCGTCTCGGAGAATTAGAGGCTAAGACGATCTTGTACTTTTTTAAATTCTCTAACATAACCTATTCGATTAAGCGTTACACATTCACCAAAATTTTACCACCCAAAAGCCTCCTCGCCGAACCAGTGTCCTTGCGCCCGCATCGTTTGCTCGATCACGTCCCTAGCTACGCCTTCGCCACCTCGCCGGGAGGATATATATTTCGCTATCTCCTTGATCTCCGGAGCTGCATCCGCAGGTGCCACCGGCAATCCAACTCGCGTCATTACCTCATAATCAGGAATATCATCACCCGCATACATGATTTGCTCAGGAGACAAGCCCGTTTTTTCCATAAAATCCTTAAAGTCATGCACCTTTACAGCGCTACGCATATAAATATGTTGTATTCCTAAACGAGAAAAGCGAATCTGTACGGCTTCCGTATATCCGCCCGTAATTATAGCGACCTCATAACCTTTCTTCACGGCCAATTGCAAGGCATAGCCATCCTTGATATTGACCGTACGCATCGGATCGCCATTCGGGTGAAGCGGAATCACATCGCAGGATAGCACCCCGTCTACATCAAAGACAAAAGCCTTTATTTTTCTCAAATCATAGTTTATACTACTCATGTCGAGCCTCCTTATGTATACTTCGGCTAATCAGCTCATATAGATTTCGCATATCCGGATCTTTAAGCATAGCCATATGTTTGTTTATCACATTTTCGTCATATCGTATAGCTGGTCCCGTTTGGGCCCGCACCGGCGACATTACATGTACCTTAGCGGCTGTCTCGTCTATCAAAGGTAGCAAGACCTCTCCCGGTATTTGCTGTTCTTCCAAGATCTTTTCAGCTAGCGCATACATATGATTCGTAAAATTACAAGCGAAAACCGCCGCTAAATGTAAGTTCTTTCGCTTCTCGGAGGAGAGGAAACGGACATCACAGGAGAGCGCCCTAGCCACCTCTCCCAGCACCTTCTCATCTTCAGACGAGTTCGCCTCTAAAAAGAACGGTATTTTCTTGAAATCCACCTCCCTACTCTTACTAAACGTTTGTAACGGATAAACCACCCCATATCTAGCCGTAAAACCTTCAAATACAGAGATAGGCATACTCCCTGCCGTATGCACCCACAAACCGTTATTCGGTTTTACACGGGCGATAACATCTTGGAGCACGGCATCTTTCAAAGAGAAAACATACAAGTCGGCATCTTCCACAATCTCTTCCGGGATCACGGTCCACCCACATCCCAATTCATCAGCTAAAATCTTAGCATGCTCACTTGTGTGACTATATACTTGCCCGATACTCATTCCAGACTTACGCATTTCCAACGAAAGCCGGGTAGCTAAGTTTCCGGCACCAACAAATACGACTCTCATTCTCCCGTCTCTTTATTTTCTTCCGGAAGAGAGAACTTTCCTATATGTATCTTCTCCCATTGTAAATGGGATTCATCAAAAGGCTTACGAACCTGATCCTTATAACCGATACCAATGATAGACAAGACATCCAATTGATAAGGGATATCCAGCAACGAACGAACATAATTATTCGAATCCTCCTCGTCCTCTGTTACCCGGTTCCGGATCTGACACCAGCAACTGCCCAATCCCAAATCCTCTGCTTGCAATTGCATATAAATAGAAGCGACCGAAGCGTCCTCGATCCAAACATCGCTTTCCATCACATTCGCCAAGACAACCACGGCCAAGGCACAACCCTCCAGAAAAGCGGAACCATTTTTCTTACACCCGGCAAGTTTCTTCAACATTTCCTTATCTTCCACGACCACGAACTGCCAAGGATTACTACGTTTTGAGGCCGGAGCCATCAACGCCGCCTTCAAGATCAGTTCTACCTGCTCGGGTGAAAGTAGTTGTTCGGTAAACTTACGTGTACTTCTTCTATTTTGTATAAGTGTTGCAAAACTCTCCATTTTTTTCGTTCTTTGTACTCTTTTAATATTAAGATTCGCAAATATAAATATAATTTTTTGCACCCATATATACGTATCGTTCTTTTTTCTCGTTAGTATTTTTATAATTGAACAATAGATTATGAAGATTCGTGCGATAGCCGCGCTGCTATTTATACTTATTTCCGTGAGTGCCTTTGGCGAGGGCCGCATAAAAATCACTGGTTATGTCCGTGACGCCGACGGTAACCCCCTGGAATTAGTGAATGTCCGGGTTAAGAACACGTTGATCGGCTCCATGACCAACGAGAAGGGATATTATTCCTTTTCCATATCGCCGGGAGACTCTATCTCCATTATTTACTCCTGTCTGGGATATAATAAAGCCGAGCGTATCATTCCCTCGGCACAAGCCGACATGCGCCTGAACGTACAGATGAACAATACCTCATTTGATTTAGGGGAAGTATCCGTTACTGCCATCCGCAAGCAGACCACGACCATGGAGTCCTTAAATGCGGACAGAATTAAATTATTGCCCGATCCCTCCGGAGGTAGTATAGAGAGCTTGGTCGTTACGTTTGCCGGCGTATCGTCCAATAACGAGCTAAGTTCCCAGTATTCCGTACGTGGAGGTAGTTATGATGAAAATATCGTTTATGTGAATGGGATCGAGGTATTCCGTCCGCTTCTGATTCGCTCGGGACAACAAGAGGGCCTTAGTTTTATCAATCCGGACCTGACGGAGGCGGTCAATTTCGCCGCCGGTGGCTTCGAGGCTCGTTACGGAGACAAGATGAGTTCCGTGCTGGATATTACCTATAAAAAGCCTAAGATATTCGAAGGCTCGGCTTCCGCGAGCTTGTTGGGCGCAAATGCTTATGTAGGCAGTTCTATCGGTAAATTTACCCAAGTAACGGGTTTCCGCTTTAAAAGCGGTCGGTCTATTTTGGGTACCATGGATACAGACGCTGAATACGACCCTAAATTTATCGATCTGCAAACTTACATCACGTACCAATTGGCCCCTAAATGGGAAATCAATTTCTTGGGAAACCTCGCTAACAATAATTATAAATTCACCCCTTATAGTCGGGAAACCTCTTTCGGTACAGCCGAGCATCCCAAGAACTTCAAAGTCTATTTCGACGGAAGGGAAAGAGACCGTTTCCAAACCTTATTCGGTGCGCTTACATTGAAACACAATCCCAATGAGAACACAGAGTTGGGACTTCAAGCCTCCGCTTTCAAAAGCAAGGAAGAAGAGGGATACGATATTGCCGGAGAATATTGGCTGAGCGAGAACGGAGCGGAAAATCCGGATGACGATGCGTCAGCCGCCATGTCCGTAGGCCGTTATCACGAGCACGCACGAAACCGTTTGAACTCCACCGTCATGAATGTCGGGCATTATGGGATGGCCCGCCTTTTAAACAATACGTTGAAATGGGGAGCCACGGTACAAATGGAAAAAATCAATGATAAGATCAGTGAATGGGAAAAAAGGGATTCCTCGGGTTATTCTTTGCCCCAAACGGGTAATAACGTAAGCGTATATTCGAACCTCTTTTCTGATAATCAGATAGAAAGCACACGCTTTTCCGCTTATGCGCAAGACGCTTTCAAATTCAGGACCAAGCAAGGTCTGTTCACGTTAGTCGCAGGAGTTAGAGGTAGTTATTGGACTTATAATAAGGAGTTCCTTTTCAGTCCCCGTGCCTCATTGGGTTTTATCCCGAACTTCGACCAAGATTTAACGCTCCGTTTCGCCACCGGACTGTATTATCAATCGCCCTTCTACAAGGAATTGCGTAAAGTAGACAAAGACGAGAACGGCAATAATATCACGGTATTGAACAAAGATCTAAAGTCACAGCGCTCTATCCATTTCATCTTGGGAGGAGATTATACGTTCCGTGCCGTAGACCGGAATTTCAAGGTGACCGCCGAGATGTACTATAAAAAGCTGGACAATCTGAATCCCTACACCGTAGATAACGTCAAGATCCGCTATTACGGCGAGAACTGCGCCAAAGGTTACGCCATGGGACTCGATGTTAAATTCTTCGGAGAATTCGTACCGGGTACCGACTCATGGATCAGCTTTTCCTTGATGAAAGCCCAGCAAACCATCCGGGAAACAACGACCGTACCTATGGCCAATAGCCAAGGCTACAACATCTCACTTTTCTTCCAAGATTATTTCCCGGGCTATAAACGAGTCAAGCTAAATCTGAAAGGAGTTCTATCCGGAGGACTTCCCCAGACAATCCCGGGCAAAGGATACGAAGCCGGCTATTTCCGTACGCCCGCTTACAAACGTGTGGATATCGGCCTCTCCTATCAATTGGCAGGAGGCACGGACGCTATCATGGACAGGGGCTTCTTCCGCCATTTGAAAAACATTTGGCTAGGTCTGGATGTATTTAACATATTAGACATCAAAAACGTTAGTTCCTACTATTGGATAACAGATGTATATAATGTCCAATACGCAGTTCCAAACTATCTGACCGGACGTCAATTGAACGTTCGTCTGATTGTCGATTTTTAATAAAATGTATCTTTAAACACATTTACTGGAAGATAAAAACAAAAAATTATTTCCTCATTCATAAAAAGTAGTGTACATTTGCACACAATAGAAACAAACATTTACTAAATCTTTAAATTATTATTGACATGGAACTTACACATATCGAACATTTAGGTATCGCAGTGAAGAGTATCGAGGCTTGTTTACCCTATTATGAAGGCGTTCTTGGATTAAAATGCTACAATATCGAAGTAGTAGCAGACCAAAAAGTAAAAACCGCATTTTTCAAGGTAGGACAGACTAAGATTGAATTACTAGAGCCGACCAGCGAAGATAGCACGATCGCGAAATTTATCGAGAAAAAAGGTGAAGGTATCCACCATATCGCATTCGCGGTACCTGATGTACAGGCAGCTTTGAATGAGGCTGAGGAAAAAGGCGTTAAATTAATCGATAAAGCTCCCCGTGGTGGCGCGGAAGGCTTGAACATCGCTTTCCTTCACCCGAAATCAACTTGCAGCGTATTGACAGAGCTTTGCATGCCGGGCAACAAATAATTAATCCGTTCATTTCTAACAACAAATCAAAATACAATGAGTAACCAGCTTGAAAAAGTAAAAGAGCTCATCGCACTTCGTGAGCAAGCTCGCTTGGGTGGAGGAGAGAAAAGAATCGAATCACAGCACAAAAAAGGCAAATATACCGCTCGTGAGCGTATCGCCATGTTGCTTGACGAAGGTAGTTTCGAGGAATTCGACATGTTTGTTCAACACCGTTGTACAAACTTCGGTATCGAGAAAACTAAATATTTAGGCGATGGTATCGTAACAGGTTATGGTACGATCGACGGACGTTTGGTATATATCTTCGCTCAAGATTTCACCGTATTCGGTGGAGCCTTGTCTGAGGCTTTGGCTATGAAGATCTGTAAAGTAATGGATCAAGCCATGAAGATGGGCGCTCCCGTTATCGGTTTGAACGACTCCGGTGGAGCTCGTATCCAAGAAGGTGTAAACGCCTTGGCAGGATACGCAGAGATTTTCCAACGTAACATCTTGGCTTCCGGTGTTGTTCCCCAGATTTCCGGTATCTTCGGCCCTTGCGCCGGTGGAGCCGTTTATTCTCCGGCTTTGACAGACTTCAACATCATGACACGTGGTACCAGCTACATGTTCTTGACAGGTCCGAAAGTAGTAAAAACCGTAACAGGTGAGGATGTAACCCAAGAGCAGTTGGGTGGAGCCAGCGTACACACTACAAAATCGGGTGTAGCCCATTTCGCTGTTGATACAGAAGAGGATGGTTTGCAATTGATTCGTAAATTGCTCAGTTTCTTACCTCAGAACAACTTAGAGGAAACGCCGTTAGTTGAGTGTAAAGACCCGATCGATCGTTTGGACGATGTATTGAATGATATCATTCCCGATAACGCTAACCAATCTTACGATATGTATGAGGTTATCGGTACGATCGTCGATAACAACGAGTTCCTAGAGGTTCATGCGGATTACGCCAAGAATATCATCGTAGGTTTCGCTCGTTTCAACGGACAATCCGTCGGTATCGTAGCCAACCAGCCGAAGGTTATGGCAGGATGCTTGGATAGCAACGCATCTCGTAAAGCAGGTCGCTTCGTTCGTTTCTGCGACGCTTTCAATATTCCTTTGGTAACATTGGTTGACGTTCCGGGATTCCTTCCGGGTACAGGTCAGGAATACAACGGTGTAATCCTTCATGGCGCTAAATTGCTTTACGCTTATGGTGAGGCTACCGTTCCTAAGATTACCGTTACATTGCGTAAGTCTTACGGTGGAGCTTATTGCGTGATGAGTTCTAAACATTTACGTGGTGATATGAATTACGCATGGCCGACAGCCGAGATCGCCGTTATGGGCCCGAGCGGTGCCGTAGAGGTTATCTTCGCCAAGGAAGTAGCAGCCGCTGAAGATCCGAAAGCATGCGCAGCAGAGAAAGAAGCTGAATATAAGAAAGCATTCGCTAATCCTTATAACGCAGCTCAATACGGTTATATCGACGATGTTATCGAACCGCGTAACACTCGTTTCCGTATAATTCGTGCTTTGCAGCAATTGCAGACTAAGAAGCTAAGCAATCCTGCTAAGAAACATGATAACCTGCCTCTATAATCCGTAAAACAGGAGATGAATATGATAAATAAGAAAATAGGGGTATTGCTACTGTTCGCTTTGCTCATTTCATTCGGGGCAAAGGCACAGCGCGCAACCTCCATGCGTATTAATGAAGTATTGGTTATCAACGAGGATAACTTCGTTGATGACTATGGCAAACGTCATGGCTGGATTGAGTTGTTCAACACTTCGGCCGGAACGGTAAATATCGCGGGATGTTATTTGACAGACGACAAAAACAATCCGATGAAATATCCGATCCCGAAGGGAGACGTATTGACTCAGATCCAACCCCGCCAGCACACACTATTTTGGGCTGACGGACAGCCGGGCAGAGGTACATTCCACGTTAACTTCGTATTAGATCCCTCTAAGGAGAATTATATAGCTCTGTATGATGCAGATGGTAAAACATTGATCGACGAAGTTACGATCCCTGCCGGACAAATGGCTGATATCAGTTACGGTAGAGTGATCGATGGTAAAGATGAATGGGCACAGCTGAAGAAAGTTACTCCCAGTACGAATAACCTAACATTGGATTCTAATGAGAAAATCGATAATTTCAAACAGAATGACTCTTTAGGTATCGGTATGACCATTACCGCTATGGCTGTAGTGTTCTTGGGATTATTTTTGTTATACATCATCTTTAAGCAGATCGGTAGATTGTCTATATCCGCGAGCAAACGTAACGCTCAAAAAGCTGCGGGAACAACAAGTGTATCGGTTGACGCCGGACAAGAGTCTGGTGAGATCTTTGCCGCTATCGCTACCGCTTTGTACGAGATGAGTGATGACAATCATGACATCGAGCACACGGTTCTTACGATCCACAAGGTACAAAGGACTTATTCTCCTTGGAGTTCAAAACTCTACGGTTTGCGTCAAACCCCACATAAGTAATTATCTAAAAACGAACAAAGAATGAAAAGTTTTAAATATACCATTAACGGTAACGTATATAAAGTACACATCAATTCTGTAGTGGATGACATCGCAGATGTTGAAGTAAATGGTACACCTTATCAAGTAAAATTAGAGAAACCGGCGAAGAAACAAATGGTTACATTGAAACGTCCGGCTCAAGCACCGACAACAGCAAGTGGCGACCCTGTAGTTACTCGTCCGGCAGCCTCTACTACACAAGGTGCTGTTAAGACTCCGCTGCCAGGTGTTATCTTGCAGGTTAAGTGCAACGTAGGTGATACCGTGAAGAGAGGTCAAACATTGATTATCCTTGAGGCTATGAAGATGGAGAACAACATCAACGCAGACCGTGACGGTAAGATTATAGAAATTAAAGTACACAAGGGAGACTCTGTGCTAGAAGGTGCTGATCTCGTAGTAATCGGATAAGACTATGCAAGAGAGCTTTTTAACATTCTTAGGTGAGAACTTACAACTGTTCCTTACCTATACAGGTGTATACAACGCTACTCCGGGACATCTCATCATGATTCTGGTAGGTCTGTTGTTTATATTCCTGGCGATTAAATATGAGTTTGAACCGATGCTTTTGATCCCTATCGGATTTGGTATCTTGATCGGTAATATCCCTTTCAAGGACGCAGGTCTTCAGGTAGGTATTTATGAGCAAGGGTCTGTACTGAACATCCTCTATCAGGGTGTGACTTCTGGATGGTATCCGCCATTGATCTTCCTCGGTATCGGGGCCATGACCGACTTCTCCGCATTGATCTCCAATCCTAAGTTGATGTTGATCGGTGCAGCGGCTCAGTTCGGTATCTTTGGTGCTTATACGATTGCTCTTCAAATGGGATTTGAGCCGAACCAAGCAGGTGCTATCGGTATTATCGGTGGTGCTGACGGTCCGACGGCTATCTTCCTGTCTTCTAAGTTAGCGCCAAACTTAATGGGTGCGATCGCGGTATCCGCTTACTCATACATGGCGTTGGTTCCTATTATCCAACCGCCGTTCATGAGATTGCTTACGACTAAGAAAGAGCGTTTGATCCGTATGAAACCGCCGAGAGCCGTTTCTTCCACGGAAAAAATTATCTTCCCGATCGTTGGTTTGTTGCTTACTTGCTTCTTGGTTCCGTCCGGTTTACCATTGTTAGGTATGCTATTCTTCGGAAACTTATTGAAAGAAAGTGGCGTGACTCGTCGTTTGGCAGAGACTGCTCGTGGTCCGCTGATCGATACAATCACGATCTTATTGGGTATCACGGTAGGTGCTTCTACCCAAGCTACACAGTTCTTGACATTGAACTCTATCAAGATCTTCGGTCTAGGTGCGTTATCATTCGTGATCGCTACTTGCGCCGGTGTATTGTTCGTTAAGTTATTCAATTTAATATTGAAAGACGGCAATAAGATCAATCCGCTTATCGGTAACGCCGGTGTATCCGCCGTTCCTGACTCAGCTCGTATCTCACAAGTTGTAGGTTTGGAATATGACCCGACCAACTACTTGTTGATGCACGCTATGGGTCCGAACGTAGCAGGTGTAATCGGTTCCGCTGTAGCTGCCGGTATCTTGCTAGGATTCCTTGGTTAATAAAACAACTATCTATATTAAAAAAGGCGAGGTCCGAAAGGATCCCGCCTTTTTATGTTATTGTTCTCAGTTAGTTTGCTCTATAGGAACCGGAGTAATCTCCGTACTCGTATCCTCCACCAACGTTGTCCCGAGGAACAACCAGATCATCAAAAGGATTATAGCGACAACCACACCAAATACCAATAGCGTATTCACACTTTTCTTTCTCATGTCTTTAACTGATTTATTCATTTTAGAATAAACAGCCGGAACATGAATTTGGTTGTGTACCCTTACTCTTATTTGTTTTTCCCTAACGCCTCGTTCAGCACTTTGTTCTTAGCGATCGTTGCTTGGAATTCTTTCAAATAGAAAGGCTCAAAATAAGCCACATTCTCAAAACGGCCATCATCATATGCTTTCTGCGACAAGGATGCCATATTTACAGCTAATGGATAGATACCATCTATAAAACAGGCGTTCGGAGAAGTGATTGCCGTCTCACATTTAGCGGCACCGTCTCCAAAGAAACAAACCTTACCGTTCTCTAAAAAAGAAGCATACGAATCAGCATCTACGATATCAGCAGTCGTGGCACGTATCGTGTTGAGATGGGAATCATAAATCGAAGAGTAGACTTCCATACGACGGGCATCCAACATAGCGCAATACAAGCAATCGGCCTCCTCCTTATTTTTCCGGATAGCGGCAGACGCTAAAATATCCAGCGTATGAATACCGATCAAAGGAATACCATACCCAAAGCATAATCCTTTAGCCACAGACACCCCGATGCGTAACCCCGTATAAGATCCGGGTCCGCTACTTACCGCCACGGCATCCAGTTTTATCCCTTTCGACTTCGCGGCTTCTAATGCCTCTTCCATATAAACGCCCAATAACGCCGCATGAGACGGCCCCTCGAAGGAAGCCTTCTCAAAGACCACCTCCTCCCCTTCCGACAGGGCTACTGAACATACGGAAGTGGATGTCTCGATATTTAAGATCAATGACATAATAATTAACTATTAACAATTGATAATTGAACGAACAAACAATCTCAAACCTTCAATCTGATTAGGCTACGAAGGTATACAAAAATTCATTATACTATCAAGGCAGCCCTATGAGAAACATCTATTTATGAGAAAATAAACATCAAATCTAAAAGGAAACCACTATCTTTGCGCAAACTTTTGAGAAAAATGATACAATCAATGACTGGGTTCGGTAAGGTTACTGCCGAGCTCCCTTCAAAAAAAGTAACCGTAGAGATAAAGGCTTTAAACAGTAAGCAATTGGATTTGTCCACCCGTATCCCTTCCATATACAAGGATAAGGAAATGGAGCTTCGGAGCCTGTTACTTCAATCTTTGGAGCGGGGAAAAGTTGAGTTCAATATCTTTATAGAATATATAGGCAAAGATACTCCTACACAGATCAATCTTGCCGCCGTAGAGAATTATTACAACCAAATCAAGGAGATCGCAGAGAAACTGAATATCAGCGTTCCGAACGATTGGTTCCAGACCTTGCTCCGGATGCCGGACGCAATCAAGTCTGAGACCGTAGAACCGGACGAATCCGAATGGGAGGTGGTTTTAGAAACGGTAAAGGACGCTATCAAGCACCTGTGTGATTTCCGTATCCAAGAAGGAGCCATGCTTCAAAAGCTTTTCGAGCAAAAGATAGCCAATATCGCCACTCTGTTGAAAGAAGTGGAGAAATACGAGGGGGAACGTATCGAGAAGATCAAGGCTCGTATCATGGATAACCTGCAAAAGATAGCCGAGAAGGACTACGACAAGAATCGTTTCGAGCAGGAGATGATCTATTACATAGAGAAGCTGGATGTCAACGAGGAAAAGAACCGTCTGGACAACCACTTGAAATATTTTATCTCAACCATGGAATCCGGTCACGGCCAAGGCAAGAAGCTCGGTTTTATCGCTCAGGAAATGGGGCGTGAGATCAATACGCTCGGATCAAAGAGCAACCACGCCGAGATGCAGAAGATCGTGGTCCAGATGAAAGACGAGTTGGAACAAATCAAGGAACAGGTACTAAACGTATTATAATAAGATTAACGAGAATGGCTGGCAAATTAATTATCTTCTCCGCACCCTCGGGTTCCGGAAAATCAACCATTATTAATTATCTTTTGAAACAAGATTTACACCTTCGTTTCTCCATCTCGGCTACCAGCCGGGCTCCGCGGGGAACCGAGAAGAATGGTGTGGAATATTATTTCCTTACGCCGGAAGAGTTCCGCAGTCGTATCGCTAATGGAGACTTCTTGGAATATGAGGAGGTGTATACCGATAAATATTACGGTACGTTAAAGAGCGAGGTAGAGCGTATCTTGAATGAAGGGGACAACGTGATTTTCGATGTGGATGTGGTAGGCGGATGCAATATCAAGAAATTCTATGGAGACCGTGCCCTGTCTGTCTTTATCCAACCTCCTTGCATCGATGACCTACGGAAGCGATTGGAAGGACGGGGAACAGACAGCCCGGAAGTTATCGAAAGCCGTATCGCCAAGGCTGAGTATGAATTAGGGTTCACGGGACAGTTTGATAAGGTTGTCGTAAACGATGATCTGGAGACTGCCCAAAAAGACGCGTTGAAGATCATTCGTGAGTTCTTAAACAAATAGTCTATGTCTAATATATTCAAGAATACCCGTTTTATGATGGGGCTTTCTATCGTTTGTGGGATAGCGAGCCTCGTATTAGGTGGTATCAGCCTGTATTATAAGGAGTATATCATCGGGGGTGCCCTGATATTTAATATATTCATTTGTTTTATCAACTATAAGGGTTGGCAAAAGAAGGGGTAAGTATAAATCGGATGAGACTCAAGACCGGCATCTACAGTGGATCGTTCAATCCCATTCACATAGGCCATCTCGCCTTGGCGAACTGGCTATGTGAGTTCGAGGGACTGGATGAGGTGTGGTTCGTGGTCACGCCTCATAATCCGCTGAAGAAAAAGGATGACTTGCTAGATGACTCACTACGGTTGGAAATGGCCCAAGCCGCCATTGACGGATACCCGAAATTCAAGGTCTGCGATATTGAGTTCCACCTGCCGAAACCTTCTTATTCCATTGATACCTTGCGAGCCTTATCCAGCAACTATCCGGATAGGGACTTTTATTTTATCATGGGAGCCGATAACTGGCTGCTTTTTCCCCGATGGAAAGAATATGAAAAAATACTCCAAAACTACAAACTGCTGATTTATCCCCGCCTAGGATTCGATATCTCGATCCCAACCATTTATCCGAACGTGAAAAAGGTAGACGCTCCCTTGATGGAAATCTCCTCCACATTTATCCGTAACGCTTACCAAACCGGCAAGGATATCCGTTTCTTCCTGCCGGAAGGAGTGCGGCCTTATTTCGGGTCAGTAGCAAATCAGTATCCAAATATATAATTTGAGCCTTGTCAAGTGATTAGTTATTCATTTGGGAGGCTTTGTACCTATAGCTTACGCTATTACATAAAACACTATTACATAACAAATTACATCAATACAACAAGTCATTTCTCGAACAAATTGAACGTGGGACAGAACAATCGAATTCGCATAGCTAACTTATATGCATATCTCCACTAATTTTCTACTGTACCAATAGAAAGACAATATAGATTAAACAACAATAAAAAAGACATAATATACCCCATGTTTGATATTTTTTAATTTTCTTTGTAAATATCAAAGTATTACACATCTATTAACTTTTTAAATCTTTCAAATTATGGACAAACTCAAAAACTGACAAAAGTCGTACTAAACCAACAAGGTAAAGTTCTTCCAAAAGAACAAATGATGAAAATCTTAGGGGGAGGAAGTGCGTATTGCCACTGCTGGAACAGTTCTAATGCCATTGATGCCTCTAACTGTTCTCAATGTCAAGATAAATGCAATGGTCTTGGAGGAGTACAAAACTGCAATACCGTAGGAGGTTAACAACAAAAGAAAGGGTTGGCTTTAGCAGAGGTCACCTCCTACCGCCAACCCCTTGTTTCTTAAAACAATATATAACCATGATCTATCTTTTCTTTTTAATCCCCCTTTTACTTATCAGTTGTAATCAGGATCGAGTGAAAGATAATAGAAAGAACGGAATAATCGAGTACTTCATTTCACTTTCACATCGGGTAGAAAAAGATGTGAATGAAGTATTTGAGGAATATTGGTATGTCCCCTTGGAAACAAGGGATGACGCATTGATAGAAGAACTTTACAATATCAAGAACATTGTTATCTATCAAGAAGATATCTACATAGGCTCGGGAAATCAATTAATCATATGGGATAAATATGGAAAAATCAAACGCTATTTATATAAAAAGGGAGAAGATCCTCAATCGTACTTCTTCTTAGGAAATTTTACAATATGGCCTAATGGAGATATTTTGATTTCTTCTGCGAACGATATTACGACTTATTCTAATTCGTTCGAATTTATTTGCAAATGGGCAGATCATGAAAATATAGGATATATAGAGGCTATCACCCAATTTAATGACAGCTCATACATTATAAAAAACATGCCTATACAGGGGCAATCGCGTTACAGGATAATCAACCCAAAGAGCGGAAATCTTATCAACTCGTATGATTCCATAGAAAAAGCGAACAAATATATCAGCTCATACACAAATTCGTTCGAACGTTTTGAGGGGCATATCCTCTCTCATGGCTATCAAGGCAATGAGATACTTGAGTGTACAATGGATAGCACTAAAGTTCGATATCGAATAAATATCGACAATAAAATTCCTCCAGCGGGATTTTGGGCACAAGACGGAAAGGATTATGTGCAAATAGTAATGGAGGAGACAGAGAAAGGATACATCGGGCATATCCCGGATTACGTGGAGTCAAAGGAAACAATATTACTCTCCTTCAAGGGAAAAAGGGATGACCTGAACGGAATAGCCTTAATCGACAAAAAAGACGGGAACGCAAGAGTTTTAGAGAACATCAAGTTCGATGACAACTTCCGGTGGTTGCCCAAACAGTTTTTCTCGTTAGATGAGGGCTGGTGCGCCATGCTGATGTATCCGGAAGACGTTTTGAAGAAGGAAGAGTTCGCAAGGCGTTTCCCCGGACTGGACGAGGAGAGTAATCCTGTGCTGTTTATCGGGAAGCTGAGATAATCACTAAAAACTCTAAGCTATGGAACATGACAATCTGTTTATCCAAACTTTAGAAATCTTATCGATAAGATACACGAAGGATTTTACGATAATATTTTATTAAAGGTATCCACACAAAAATAACTTGCTGGGATTGTCCGAGATGCTGTGTTATTATAAATAGAGTATTAAAGAACGTAGCGGCCGAATTAAAAAACACAAAAGTTAGATTACCCACACGATTCGTTACAAAGCCTCGATCATGCCATTCACACGTTCTGCCATGACTTTTGTCCGCAAGAATAATTTTAACTCAAACTTTCGTACCTAACGGATAAATGTAACATCATCAACATTGTACTTATACAGCACATATTAAATCATTTCTCATGACCTTTCCCTAAAAGTTAATCATTGTAATCCACACTATCAATTTAACAAAAACACCTTAAAACAATAAAAAAACATAGTCCTCCTTGTTTTTTTAATATTTTTTGATTTCCTTTGTGAATATCAAAGCACTTGATACACATCAATTAACTTTTTAAATCTTCCAAATTATGAATAAACTCAAAAAACTGACAAAAGTAATATTAAACCAACAAGGTAAAGTTCTTCCAAAAGAACAAATGATGAAAATCTTAGGGGGAGGATCATACGCATGTATGGTTGATGGCCAACTTTGTTGTTTTATCGGTGCATCTGACATAAATTCTTGCACTACACTATGCAAGAGCTACTATGGAGAACGTGCAGGCTGCTCTTAAGCGAAAGTTCATGATCAATAGGCTTAGCCGTATTGATATAAGAGAACAAGCATAGATAAATACATAATGTATTTATCTATGCTTTAACGACTTATTTCAATAACACATCATATATTAATCATGATAAACCACATAATTATGCGAACATATACTTTACCAATTTTCATTATATGCTTATTATCGCAAGCCTGCTCACAAATTCCTACCCAAATGGATTTAATCTCATTTGTTCTGGTAGATAATCCCCAAGAGAAAGAGATTTTTCTAACCGAAGTAGCGGAGATCAGCTATTTTCAACCTAGCAATAACAATCCAGACTATTTATTCCGTCGTCCACTGATAAAAGAGGGACAAAATGAAGTGTTACTCTTTGATTTCCCATCGGGTTCGTTCCTTTTCTTCGATAAGTCGGGAAAGCCACTTCGGCATTTCAACCATAAAGGGAATGGTCCCGGAGAATACACGGTACTTACCGGCTTTTTATATGACCAAAAAAGAGATGAAATATTTGCCTATTTCAAAAATCAAATACATGTATATGACTCGAATGGCACTTATATACGATCACTCTCCCTTCCGGAAAAGAGTTGGATCACAGAGGCTATTGATTTCGATAACAACCACCTGCTAATTTATGACAGTGAGGCAAGACATCGGATCGCCTTCTCCGCAATAGCCTATCCCCAATCAAAAGAAATTCCAGAGCAAGAGGGCAATAATGAATGTCACGAGAAACCATTCGTGCTGATTTCGAAAGAAAACGGAGCTGTCGAGCAATACCTTTCTCTATCTGAGAATGAAAATATACAATTAAACGTTACTGAAAATATCGCAGGTAATAATATTGTATTTGTGGCAAAGACTAATCGTATCGTACCAACCAAAGAAGGAGCGACTCTTTATAACCAAGAGACTGACACCCTGTTTCACATAGATAAAAATCGCCATCTTACTCCGCAAGCGATACGTAAGCCCGCTATAGCGACAACTCAACCAATCGTCTATATGAACGGATATATAGAAAGCCAAGGCTACCAATTTCTAGAAAGCGTACCATTACAAGTAGAAAGAGGGCAATTCAAGTCTACATTTTTGGTTCGTGACCAACAAGATGGGAAACTCTATAAGCAAATATTGAGATTGCCGGATTATGAAGACAAAACGTTCACACTCTCTCCTAACACGCTTATGAATGGAACGACCGCTTGTATCGAACTATCCATAGAAGAACTTCAAACCGCCTTTCTGGAGAACCGATTGAAAGGAGAATTAGCAAAGCTTGTCTCTAAATCCAATGAGGAGGCAAACAACATTTATATGTTTTTACGCTTTAAATAAACATAACATTCTCCTTTCATAACTCCTTGCCATGAGACAAAATAATATATTTATCGAAATATTAGAAACTTTATCGGTAAAATACACGGTAAATTATACCATAAGATTCTACGAGAGGCATCCACACAAAAATAACCTGCTTGGATTGTCGGAGATGCTATATTATTATAATATAGAGAATGTAGCGGCTGAAATTCAAAAAGCACAAGAAAGTTTATCCTCGTTGGATGTACCCTTTGTGGCTTACGTGGATCATGAGTTTGTATTGGTGCGACATATTTCTACTGAGATAATCACCTATTCATGGCGAGGTAAAAACATCACATTATCTACCCCGGTATTCTTGGAGCGATGGTCTGGAATCGTCCTTCTCTTCGAATCTACCGATGAATCTATCGAACCGGATTATAAAGAGCATAGAAAGGAATATTTACGACAGCGAATAGTAATCGCATGTTTCGTATTATTACTTCTATCATTAATGGGGTGTGCCTTTATCGCCAACGGAGGAATGGAGACGGGACTCTGGGGCTTATGGATTGTTAATGTGATCGGAGCATCTTTTTGTTGCATCCTACTTTCGCGAGAGATCTTGGACTCGGATAAATATGTCAACAAAATTTGTTCCTTATTTTTGAAATCCAGTGATTGCAACGGAACGTTGGATTCTAAGGCTTCTCATTTCTTGGGGATCAGTTGGAGTGTCTTCGGCTTAGGATATTTTCTCTCAGCTATATTGTCTATCGCCTTGTTACCAAAATATGCCATATACACAGAAACTCTAAATATAATCGCTTTGCCTTATACAGTATGGAGCGTATGGTACCAAAAATCCAAGGTAAAGCAATGGTGCGCTTTATGTTTATCCGTACAAGCCACCGTATGGATCGCCTTCTTCATCTCTCTTTTCGTGATAGGCATAGATTTCAATCAATGGAATTTATTTGATTCTATTTCCATTGGATGCATGTATGGACTCGTCATTCTACTGATCCATTTTATTGTCGCATTATATGTAAAAGAAAAGCAAACCCAACAAAGCAACAATAAACTTAGCTGCATAAAACTGAATGCCTCTGTATTTAGGACATTATTAAACGAACAGCCTCAATATGACATTGATAAAAATATAGGAATATTATTGGGAAATACGGATGCCAAGGAATGGATTACCATTATCTCGAATCCACATTGTGCCCCTTGCGCAAGGTTACATCCCCAAATAGAAGAGTTACTCAAAGAATATAAAGAGGAGATTTGCATACAAATCGTCTTGACCTCTTTTAGCAAGGAATTAGAACCTAGCGCTATGCTACTAACCTCCATGTATCTACTAAATAAGGAATCAGATTATTTACGATTCCTGTCCGACTGGTATACAAAAGAGCGTCATAAAAGAGAAGGTTGCTATAAGAGATACAAGTTAAATCTAAATGACAAAGAAATGTTAGCCAACATACAAGCACAAAACGAATGGGTTAAACGCAATACGATAAGTTCCACTCCTACAATTCTGATAAATGGTTATTTATTGCCGGAAGAATATGAGTTAAAGGATATGTCGTATTTAATAAATTAAGTACTATGAATAAATTAGCATCACAAATAGATTCGCTAAATAAGCATTTGATAGGCTCATTACATACAAGCTACCCTTTCGGATTGGCTCATGGCAAAATGGGATTACTCATCTATTTATACCATTTGTATGATTATACGCAAGAAGCTATTTATAAAGAGAAGGCTGAGAGATTGCTGGACGATCTCTTGGAAAACGCTCTCTCTAAAAACGCAGAACTTACCGTGGAGGAAGGTTTATGCGGAGTTGCGTTAGGATTGGATTATATTGTAAAAAAGCAATTTGTAGACGGTGATATTAATGATTTGCTAAGTGGTATCGATGATTTGCTATTCAAGAAGCTGGTTTTCGGAAATATGGAATCTAGGTATTCCCTGTCTCAACTCATCCATTTCTTATATTACATTTATAAAAGGCTGGAAATCCAGACAAACGATAATGAGCGTTTCCCTTTCGAGGGCTTAGCAATCAAGTTAGTTAATCAATTGGCCGATTTGATAGACGCCTCCTTTTTCGAGGAATCCTATACGTTTTCCATTTACCAATATCACGTACCGATATTGATGAAAACCCTGTCCTGTCTTATACAATATGATTTTTACAAGGATCGGATACAAAAGGTTCTGGAACAACTATCTCTGTATATGTTCTCCCATTTGCCTCATCTGCATTTAAACCGACTATATCTGTTATGGGGCATGCTACCTTTACGGGATTGTTCGCCGGATTGGCAAAGATATGTGGACGAACTAAGAAAATCAATCAACCTAGACATAATATATAATAGAGAGATCAAAGGCAGGGATATCTATATCAGCAATGGATACGCTTCTCTATATTTCTTGTTGGAGGGATTAAACAAGGACTTTCCTAAATACACTATTCCTTTCAATCCGCACTTAATTTACGATCGGATCATCTCGTCTGACGCTTGGGATGCCCTAATGGAGAACGAATACTACTATAATATACACCGAGGATTGCTGAATGGTTTCCCCGGTACGGTGTTGGCATTGTTAAACATTAAGCAAAGATATTTATGCGAATAGACTTGACAGATACAACATTTATTATTCCCGTACGGATCGATTCCATGATCCGTTTGGAGAACCTGTTGATGTCCGTGGACTCAATAGTACGTTATTTCCGGACACGCATCTTAATTCTGGAGGCCTCATCATACCAAAATGAGATTATCCCCTCGTTAATAAAAGATGATACGGTGAAGTACACTTTCCTCGTGGATAAAGATCCTGTATTCTACAAGACCAAATACTTGAATATCCTCGCAAAGCAGGTTGATACTCCACTTGTTTGTATTTGGGACGCAGATGTGATACTGGACCACCTTCAAATATTGGATGCGGTGAAACAGCTTAGAACTAGGACTTCTGATGTCGCTTATCCATATGATGGTAATTTTTTAGATACGTCAGATATATTGAGGGAACATTATTGGCTCCATCGTGACTTAGATTTCCTAAAAAAAAATCAAGCAAAGATGAACTCTTTGTACACAGTAGAGGGAGTGATAGGCGCAGTCGGGGGAGCGGTCTTCGCCCAAACGGAAAAATACCTGCAAGCGGGTATGGAGAATGAGGATTTCTATGGCTGGGGCTTGGAGGACGGAGAAAGACATTACCGTTGGTTGAGTTTTGGCTACCGGATTTATCGGAGTGAGGGCTGTTTATTCCATTTGTCTCATCCCCGGGATCAAAATGGGATGTTCCGTTCAAGGATACATAGCGAAAAAGCGATGCATGATATGAATGAAGTAGTAAACTATTCCAAAGAGGAACTTCGAGAAAAGTTCAACCTTGGATTCAAAATAGAGAATTGTATTTAGTGATGAAAGATAAAATTATTGGGTCTTAAGTTCATTGGCCTACAAACCTAAGATACTTCACCAAGGATCCTAAGATACTTTACCGATGAACCTAAGATACTTTATCCATGAACAAACAAGATCGGTGACCTCAACCTTTTACCACATAAGTCAGCATAAATCAGAAATATTTTGTACTTTTGCGCCGTATTATACAAAATAATAGCATAATGAATCTATTAGAACTGAGTGAACAGGAAATAATAAGACGTAATAGCATGGAGCAGTTGCGTCAGATGGGGATAGAGCCTTATCCCGCAGCTGAGTATGTAACGAACGCATTTTCCAAAGAAATAAAAGAGACATTCAAAGACGACGCTGAGCCACGCCCGGTAAGTATCGCCGGCCGTATCATGAGCCGTCGTATCATGGGTAAGGCTTCCTTCATGGAATTACAGGATTCCGAAGGCAGAATACAGGTCTATATCTCCCGTGACGATATTTGTCCGGATGAGAATAAGGACACCTACAATGTCGTTTTCAAGAAATTACTGGATATCGGTGATTTCGTCGGGATCAAGGGATTCGTTTTCCGTACTCAGATGGGAGAGATTTCCGTTCATGCGCAAGAATTGACAGTTCTGTCTAAATCACTTCGTCCGCTACCGGTCGTTAAATATAAGGACGGTGTCGCTTACGACGGTTTTAATGACCCGGAGCTTCGTTATCGCCAGCGTTACGTGGATTTGGTAGTAAACGAGGGTGTAAAAGATATTTTCATGAAACGTGCGGCTATCATCAAGACCATGCGTACCGCCTTGGATGAGGCCGGATATACGGAGGTAGAGACTCCGATCCTGCAATCTATCGCCGGAGGAGCTAGCGCACGTCCGTTTACGACACATCATAATTCCTTGGATATCGATTTATATTTACGTATCGCTACCGAGTTGTATTTGAAACGATTGATCGTCGGTGGATTCGAGGGTGTATACGAGATCGGTAAGAATTTCCGTAACGAGGGTATGGACCGTACGCACAACCCGGAGTTCACTTGTATGGAACTTTATGTCCAATACAAAGACTATAACTGGATGATGAGCTTCACTGAGAAGCTGTTGGAGCGTATCTGTATCGCCGTGAACGGTACGAGCGAGAGCACGATCGACGGTAAGACAATCAGCTTCAAGGCTCCTTTCCGCCGTTTGCCGATCTTGGAGGCGATCAAGGAAAAGACGGGTTACGACTTGGAAGGTAAGAGCGAGGACGAGATCCGTACGATCTGCAAGGAATTGAAGATGGAGATCGACGATACGATGGGTAAAGGTAAATTGATCGACGAGATCTTCGGGGAGTTCTGCGAGGGTACGTTTATCCAGCCGACCTTCATCATCGACTATCCGGTTGAGATGAGCCCGCTGACTAAGATGCACCGTAGCAAACCGGGATTGACCGAACGCTTCGAGTTGATGGTAAACGGGAAGGAATTGGCGAACGCTTATAGCGAGCTGAACGATCCGATCGACCAAGAAGAACGTTTCAAGGAGCAATTACGCTTGAGCGAGAAAGGGGACGACGAGGCGATGTTCATCGATCAAGATTTCTTACGCGCCCTTCAATTCGGTATGCCTCCTACGTCGGGTATCGGTATCGGTATCGACCGTCTGGTTATGTTGATGACCGGACAGACAACGATCCAAGAGGTATTGCTTTTCCCGCAAATGCGTCCGGAGAAAACCGCAAAGAAAGATAACGCCGACAAATACGTAGCCTTGGGTATTTCCGAGGAGTGGGTTCCCGCTTTGCAGAAAGCCGGCTACCTGACGGTTGACACGCTGAAAGAAGCGAACGCCAACAAATTAAGACAAGAGCTTTGTGAGCTTAATAAAAAATATAAGTTAGAACTGCAAAATCCTACGATCCAAGAAATAGAAGCTTGGATAGCCAATGTAGGAGAATAAAAGCGTGATACGATGGATTTGCCCGGAAAAATCGCGATAATGGGAGGTGGTAGCTGGGCTACCGCCTTAGCCAAGATCGTACTTTCAACTCAAGATAGTATCAACTGGTACATGCGTAGGCCCGATCGTATCGAGGAGTTCAAGCAGTTGGGACACAACCCGTGTTACCTCACCGCCGTGAAATTCGACACGAACAAGATAAACTTCTATTCCAATATCAACCAAGCGATCAAGGACTCGGATACCTTGATCTTCGCTACGCCTTCCCCTTTCTTGAAACAACATTTGAAGAAGGTGAAGACCTCTTTGAAAGATAAGTTTATCATCTCGGCGATCAAGGGTATCGTACCGGATGAGAATATGTTGATTACGGATTACTTCGCGGAGTATTACAAGGTTCCGACAGAAAATATAGCAGTTATCGGTGGTCCCTGTCATGCGGAAGAGATCGCTCTGGAGCGGCTCTCGTACATTACGTTGGCTTGTTCCGACATCGAGAAGGTCCGTACGATATCCCCCGTTTTCAAGAATCAATACTTAAAGAATTCCTTCTGTAAGGATGTGACCGGTATCGAATACGCCGCCGTACTGAAGAACGTGTACGCTATCGCCGCCGGTATTTGCCATGGGATGAAATATGGCGATAACTTCCAAGCCGTATTTATCTCGAACGCTATTGAGGAGATGCGTAATTTCGTGGACGCCGTACACGGGCTGGAGCGGGATATCACCGACTCCGTCTACCTTGGCGATTTGCTGGTTACCGCTTATTCCCGGTTCAGCCGTAACCGTACTTTCGGAACCATGATCGGTAAAGGATATTCCGTGAAGACAGCGCAGCTGGAGATGGAAATGATCGCCGAGGGATATTATGGAACCAAGTGTATGCGTGAGATCAATGAGAAATATAAAGTGAACATGCCGATACTGGACGCTGTTTATGATATATTGTACGAGAAGAAATCGCCAACAACGGTCATTCGTCAATTAACGGAAACGTTTAAATAAAATAGCATATGAAAAACATCAGTTTAAACATCGACAAGGCTCTGGGCACTGTCTCCAAGGAACAGGTTTACGCTCAAGAGGCCAAGGCAATGGAATGTATTGCCACATTACATAACGGTAACGGAGCAGGTAACGACTTTTTGGGTTGGTTGCATCTCCCCTCTTCTATCACGGACACAGAGTTGGCCGACATCGAGAATACGGCGAACGTGCTTCGTTCTAAATGTGAAGTGGTCGTAGCCATTGGTATCGGTGGTAGCTATTTGGGTACCAAAGCGGTAGTAGAAGCGTTAAACAACAGCTTCGACTGGTTGCAAAACGACCGTAAAAACCCGGTTATGTTATACGCCGGACACAATATCGGAGAGGATTATCTTTATGAATTAAGCGAAGTTTTGAAAGGTAAGCAATTCGGTATTATCAATATCTCCAAGTCTGGTACGACTACAGAGCCGGCTTTGGCTTTCCGTATCTTGAAGAAACAATTGGAAGATGCTGTTGGCAAGGAAGAGGCTAAACATCGTATCGTAGCTATCACGGACGCTAAGAGAGGCGCTTTACGTACCTTGGCGGATCAAGAAGGTTACAAGACTTTCGTCATCCCTGATAACGTAGGTGGACGTTTCTCTGTTTTAACTCCGGTAGGTTTGCTTCCGATCGCCGTGGCAGGTATCAGCATCCGCGACTTGGTTGCTGGAGCTGTTTCCATGGAAAAAGCTACAGACGCGAGCGTTCCTTTCGCTGATAATATGGCCGCTATCTATGCCGCTACTCGTAACGAGTTGTATAAGAGCGGTAAAAAGATTGAGATCTTGGCTAACTTCCATCCGAAATTGCATTATATCGCAGAATGGTGGAAACAACTTTACGGAGAGAGCGAAGGTAAAGACGGTAAAGGTATTTTCCCAGCATCCGTAGATTTGACAACCGATTTGCATTCCATGGGTCAATGGATTCAAGACGGTGAGCGTACGATTTTCGAAACGGTTATCTCCGTGGAAGCTACAGATCATAGCGTATTGGTCCCTACAGATGAAGCCGATTTAGATGGCTTGAACTTCTTGGCAGGCAAGCATGTAGACGAGGTAAACAAGATGGCCGAGTTAGGTACTCAGTTGGCTCACGTAGATGGTGGTGTTCCTAATATCAAGGTAACTATGCCGGAAGTAAGTGCGTTCTATATCGGTCAGTTGTTCTATTTCTTCGAGAAAGCTTGCGGTATCAGTGGTTATATGTTAGGTGTGAATCCTTTCAATCAACCGGGTGTCGAGGCTTATAAGAAGAATATGTTCGCCCTGTTGAATAAGCCGGGATACGAGAAAGAAAGCGAAGCTATCAAAGCACGTTTATAATACGATTTACCCCATAAAAAAACGGTTTTCTCATCACGAGGAAACCGTTTTTTCGTTTGAATAGTTTTTATTACTCATTTAATTCTTTAAGTAAATCGCTCCCGGCTTTGAATTTGACCGAGACACGTGGAGTAATCATTACTTCCTCCCCTGTTTTCGGATTACGTGCCAATCGCTCGGATTGTTGCCAAGGTACAAAAGATCCAAATCCTTTCATGGAAATAGATTCTCCTTCCCGTATTCCTTTCGCCACAACAGTCGGTAACGCATTCACTACGGCCCTAACAACATTTTTCGGCAATCCTGTTTCTTCCACAAGAGATTGTACTAATTCTCCTCTATTCATACTAGATAATAAATATACCATTCTTCACCAGAAAAGAGTCCGGTGAGAACTTAGTTGTTTAATCATTGCAAATATATGAATATTTGGGGAATATCAAAATATCATATATTAAAAATCAATGCATACAGAAATATTATATACCTAAATGCAGGTATAATTGAACCCCTTTCAGATAGACAAGTGAGACTTTGGTAGAAATATAATTAATAAGAAATAGTATACAGTATTATGATATCACTTATTCATAGCAAGTTATAGCCTTTGAAAATTCGTTATTAATGCGCTAACTAGAGTTCTCACCGAACTACGTCATAATTTATTGATTAATTATCTCAACGAAATAAATTTATATCCCTTATTTTTCAATACATCTATCAACTCATCCAGATAATTATAAAATTTATCAATCCGGTTAGGGTGTACATGTAGGTGGATCAAAAGTAAGCACCCATTTAAACCATTTTTGTTTCATAAAATGAAATTCCATTATATATCATATTTATTTAATTTCAAGAAGCTTTCCTCCCATTTCTGTTAATTCCGATTTATTACGTACCTTTGTATTGGTTTTTAAGAAGGTAATAACATGATTCAAGAAGCGATTATCCGATATCTGCGTAAACACAGGCAGGAATCCCTTTCTCCCAAAGCTGTTCTTTTCGATATGGATGGTGTATTATATGACTCTATGCGTTTTCATGCACGGGCATGGCATGAGGTAGCGACCCTCCATCAGCTAACTTCTCGGCCGGAAGACTTTTATATGTTCGAAGGACGTACTGGGGAAAGCACGATCAACGAGCTATACCAACGCACTTTCCAACGAGGCGCTACCGCCGAGGAGAAGCAAACGATCTATAAAGAGAAAGCGGATCTATTCAATACCTATAATGACGGTGCCCCCGTGACCGGCGCCGCAGAGGTTCTAAAAGAAGTGGAAGCATCTGGACTGCAACGATTGGTTGTCACCGGTTCCGGCCAACATAGCTTGATCGATAAGCTAAACCATACCTATCCGGGACATTTCAACCGAGAGAAAATGGTTACGGCTTTCGACGTGAAATATGGCAAGCCACACCCCGAACCTTATTTAATGGGACTTCAAAAAGCGCATGCGAAGCCTAACGAAGCTTTTGTGGTAGAGAACGCTCCCATGGGAGTAGAAGCTGCCGTGGCAGCCAATATCTTTACGATAGCCGTAAACACCGGACCTCTCCCCGATCAAGTTTTATTAGATGCCGGAGCGGATTTACTATATCCGGATATGGAAAACTTAGCTAAAGATTGGAAACAAATCATCGAGCTTGCGAAATCCACCCGATTGAACGAGTATTCCAAATAAGCGAACATAAAAAAAGAGGCTACCCGATAATGAAGTAGCCTCTTCTTTTTTATCATCGAACGGATTATTTCACATAATCAGCCTTATTCAAGAAATCATAGCTCTGCTGAACGCTGGCAACCGGATCATTGTTAGTATATTGTTCCACTTCAACATACCAATCTTTTACGTTATTAGCGTACATTTGATCGAAGATAGGCTTGAAATTCATCTTGCCACTTGCGCCGATCTCTTTCTCATCCTTGATATGGATAGCCTTGAACTGGCTCGGACGGTTCTTCAAGTAAGCGACAGGATCACCGCCACCCATCATTACCCAGTATACATCCATCTCGAAGAATACGTGGTTCGGGCTTACGTTATCCAACAAGAAATCATAGATCAATTGATCGTCGATCTTACGGAACTCGAAGTCGTGGTTATGATAACCGAACGCGATGCTAGCGGCAGCGGTCTTATAACCAACCGTGTTGAAATAATCGCAGTACATCTTCAAGTCATCCAATGTAGTCTTATCGTTAACCGGCATCCACGGTTGAACCATATATTTAACGCCTAACTCATTATGAGCATCAATCGCTTGATCCCACCAACTCATAACCTCGGCTTCTTTTTCTTTCGTAAATGCCTGTCCAAGGTGAGCGCTCGTGCACTTCATACCTAGGTCATTCACCATTTTCTTAAATTCAGCGGGAGCTAAACCGTAAATCTTACCGTTATCATAGCTTGCTGTCTCCAGATTTTTATAACCCATCTTAGCGGCGGTTTCCAATACTTTCTGGATACCTTCTTCTTTTACAAGGTCTCTTAAAGAATACAGTTGAAGCCCTATATATTTAGAAGACTCCGATGCTGTAGCGGCAGCTTGTCCTGATTTACCGCCACAAGAAGATAATAACTGCGGGGCTACCAACCCACCCGCAAGCATCAAAGAGGCTTGCTTCAAAAAATTACGTCTGTTCTGCATAGTACTATTAATTAAGTTTGATTGAGAATTTTTACAAAAGTAAGACTATATTCTTAGGTTTATATCTTTATGGAAGTTAAAATCTTCAAAAAGGACATTGTATTTTAATTTTCGTTATCTTTGGAGGATATATTATTACTTAAATCATTTATATCATGAAAAAATTATCAATTCTAGCGATGGGCCTTCTCTTTGTCCTGACCACAGCCTGTAGTGTTTCCGGCAGTGGTACCTTATTCGACGGCAAAGATAGTAACAAATGGAAAATGACAGGCGATGTCTCCGTTCAAGACGACATAATGACCTTGAAAGGTACGGATGCACTGGCCGTACTGAAAAACGGCAAATACAAAAACTTCGATCTGACCCTTGATTTACGTACTACCCCGGGAGGCAAAGGCGCCGTCTGGTTCCATACGGACCCGACCTTGAAGAAAGGATATCGTATCGCTATCAATAATGACCGGGCTGATAAGGTTTGGTGGAAAATGACAGGAAGTCTTGTTTCCGTGAGGAATTTGACCAAAAGCTTCGTAAAAGAAGATCAATGGTTCAAGATGGATATCCGGGTAGCCGGACAAGAGATCGATGTAAATATAAACGGCGAACCGGTTGTAGAGTATATCCAACCAACCGCACCGTATCGTACGGACGCTAACGCCTATGCCTTATTATCGGAAGGGACATTTGGCATAGAGAGTGATGGTAGCGGTGAGATCCAGATCAAGAACATCACCGTGAACGTAATTGATGAATCCACGATCGATATCAACGCACAATTGGCGGAAGCTAACGATGAGCAAAATGGCGAGATCATTAAATTACATCAATCGGATTTTCCGGTATTAGATTATCACGTGCACTTAAAAGGTGGCTTAACCAAGGAAGTTGCCGCTAAGCAATCCCGCAAGACCGGTATCAATTATACGATCGCACCGAACTGCGGCATCGGTTTCCCGATCACGAACGACCAACAAGTCATGGATTACCTAAATGAGATGCGCTCACAGCCTTTCATCCTTGGCATGCAAGCGGAAGGACGCGAATGGATAACCACATTCTCTCCCGAGACTCTTAAAGAATTCGACTATGTGTTTACGGACGCTTTGACGTTCAAGGACAATAAAGGTCGCCGTACCCGCCTATGGATTCCGGAAGAGACTTGGATCGAGAATGAGGAGCAATATATGGACATGATCGTAGATCGTATCTGCTCCGTATTGGAAGAGCCGGTAGATATCTATGTAAATCCTTGTTTCTTGCCATCTCCGATGGATAAGCGTTTTGACGAATTCTGGACGGAGGCCCGCATGAACCGTTTCGTCGAGGCATTGGCAAAAAGCGGAAAAGCTTTAGAGATCAACGAACTATACAATATTCCAAATAAAGCGATCATTATGAAGGCGAAAGCCGCCGGCGTTAAATTCACGTTTGGAAGTAACAACGTGACACCAAACGTCAGCGATCTGTCTTACAGTATCCGCATGATGAAAGAATGTGGCCTGACCGCTGAGGATATGTATAAACCGAAAGTTAAAATCTAATCACACATTTACCCTCACCCTAATCCCCCGTTTAGGGACACCCTAAATGAGCGATTAGGGTAGACCTAAACGAGGGATTATTCTCTTTCTCACAACATCCGTCGCATCTTCATATACTGATATTGCTTTATAATCATCTTGCGGCTACGTATGATCTGATAACGGTAAATGATACAAGACAAGATGAAATATACACCTGCCTGAATCCATAATACCCGGTATTCATGCGCCACCTCATGCAAGGAAGCGCCAGCCGTATTGATACGGATAAATCCCTGGATACCCGGAGTAGAAGGAAACAAATAACCCACCACTTTCCAAAACGGAGGAATAGCCGCCTCCGGCCAAGAGACACCCGAGATAAATAACAAGATGACAGACGTGAAAACGAACACCAACATAGGCGATTCGCGACTCGTCATAAATCCCGATAGCGTCATAGACATAAAAATACAGGCAAACAGGTAAGGCAGTAAAAACAACAAAATAGTCAGTGGCTCACCAACCTGAGGTAAGGAGAATAACTTAGGGACAATAGCCAATACCCAGATGCAAACCACCACATACAGCAAAAGATAAGTCAGCGACTTGCCGAACACGATACGCAAAGTCCCGTTAAAATGCCTGCAAATAGGTACCAGACTATGGAAACGATTCTTTTCCCGTGCCGTTCCTCCCAACATTCCGATGCCCAATATCAAGGTCTGTTGCAATACCAAGATCAAGATAGCCGGTACCAAAAAACTGGCAAAACCATTCTGGGAATTAAACAACGCTACCGATTCATACGGGATCGGGTCTACCGTGATCTGGTCCATCTTATCCGTAGACGACGGATTATTATGCATCCGAAGTTCCTTACCCATATCCAACGATACCTCTGTCGCCGCCAAAAGGAAAGCCTTATAAAACAATAAGGCGCTCATATCGCAATACAACGAGACGGTTGTCTGTCGCCCTTCATGCAGGTCCTTACTATAATCCGGGGGAAAGAGCAAAATTCCATAGGCCTTCTTCTCATCTAACATCTTCTTGGCTTCCGCCATATCCGGACAAACACCCACTACTTCCACATCCGGCGTGGCGTTAACCCGTCTGGTAAACTCACGACTCAAATAGGAATCACTTTGGTCTACCACCACCATCTTCGCTTCGTGTACTACCTCGTTATTATATATAAATGAATAAAGCAGCGGATATACGAAAGGCACCAAGAAAAAGAAGATCATGACCCCCGCATCCTTAAACACGTTTCTCAATTCATCTTTCCAAATATAAAACGTATCCAGAAGACCTTCCTTTATGATATATCGTAAACGATGTTCTCTTTTCATCACATACAGTTTTTACGGTAGATATTTGAAATCCAACAACGCTCTCTTCAAGTTCCGCCCGATAAGGAAGGGCAGGATCAAGAATCCCAACAACCAAGCGTACTCGCCCAACGTATAGAATAGCGCCCGCCCGTTCAAGGCTTGATCGACATAAATCAAGAAATAATGCCGTAGAGGAAACAAACGAGCCAACGCTTGCAACGTAGGGTCCATACCTTGTACCGGAAACGAGAATCCGACAATGGAGAACGAGATCATTCCGAACAGACTGGCGAAGCTAAGCCCTAAACGGGGAGTCGGTAATACGCCGATCATAAATACGCCTACCGCCTGAGAGGATATAATCAGCAAAAACATCGCCAAAAGCATCGGAAACCAACCGCTATTTAACGGGAAAGAATTAAATCCATATAACACCGCACAATACATAAAGCCTACGACCGTAAAAATAGCCGTCTGCGGCAATAACTTTCCCAACAAACTAACTGCGATAGAACTCCCTCCCATATCCAACCATTTACGGGATGTGGAATATTTAATTTCCGTACCGATACTGAATACTGTCACTAGAAATACCATCAACTGAATGATACCCGGCAAAACCGTATTATTCAAATATACCGAATAATTCAACCACGGATTGCCGATCGGATGCGTATCGATCACGATCGGTTGTAGCTGTCCCATGATCTGCGCTTCGGTATATCCTTTAGCTTGTCCGGTCTGTAAACCCACAGCGGCCCCCGCCAATACCGACATCGTTTTCATATCCCGAAACAGCAAGGAAGCGGCGATCAAATAGGTACCATTCGTATAGAAAGACAACCGGGGCTGCTTTCCAGATGTGGCGTCCACGGCGAAACCGGATGGAATGTAAAAAATTCCATATACATTCCCTTTCTGCATTTCCTGACGAGCCTCGGTAAACGACATGGTTTTCATATACACCTCTGTCTGCTCAAAGGCATCCAACTGGCGAATCAAATTGCGTGAGGTAGCAGAGTTATCCATATCCACCACTGCTATCGGCAGATCGGTCGGCAATCCCTCATGCATCAACGATACAAAGAAAATGACACAGATAGCCGGAGCGATCAGCATACAAAAGAAGTAAATCGGTTGAGCCACCAGCCGATGCACCTCACGCTTCGCGATAAGCCAGATTCTATGCAAACTTTCTTTATAGGTCATACGATCTCTTTCCCTTTTTTCTTTAAGATCACGGACATTCCCGGACGAAGATCAGCGACTTTCTCCAACGGACGAGCACGCACCTCGAAAGTCTTCGAGTCATATTGTCCATTCGTCTTTGTCGCTTTCCATGCGGCATACGAACCCATATCCTTCATATAATAGACTTTCAACTTCACCGGTAGGTCCCCCAACGCCGGAATAAAAGCATTTACTTCCGAACCAATCTTGATATCTTTCAACAGATCCTCACGAATACTGAAAGTTACCCATACATCATTTAAATCAGAGATATTCATGATCGGAGCGCCTGTACCAACCAACTCGCCGACTTCCGGGAACCGTTCTGAAACCTCCCCGTCAATCGGAGCCACCAAAGCGCTCTCGCCCACATACGACTCCACTTCGGCGATAGCACCTTCCGCACGTTGGACCATAGCGGCAGCGACAGCCTTATCTTCCTTACGGGCACCTTCTTTTGCCATCTCATATTGAGAACGGGCAGCCTTCTCTGTCGCTACCATAGCGTTATAATTAGCCTCCACCTCGTCTCTTTTTTGAGCGGACATCACCCCTTTCTCGTATAAATTCTGAATACGATCGAAAGATTTCTTAGCGATAGTTAATCCAGCTCGCGCCTTTTGCCACATCTCATAAGCGGCCGTGATTTCCTGTTCACGGGCTCCTTTAATCGCTTTAGCGTTCTGCGCCTCCGCTGCCGCACGAGCCGCCTCCGCTTGTTTCAGCTTCGCCATAACCTCGGGCATATCTAAAAAGACCAAAGTATCTCCGGCTTTTACCTGATCGCCTTCGCCAAAACGATAAGAAGCGATACGTCCGGGAACCTTACCGGAGATACGAACTTGGGTGGCCTCGGCCTGCCCCATTATAATATCGTCAGGCGGTGTAAGCAGGAAGAAACCCGCCAAGGCTACCAATCCGATCACGACCAATACCGTGATAAAAGCTAACATCATGTTACTGATAGAAAACTTCTTGTTCTCATTCATCTCTGTGTATATTTTTATTTGTTATTACTCTTATTCATTTGCGGACAGTTTACCCAAAGCCTTGCTTAGATAAACTTCTGTTAATTTCACCTCGATTTGAGCATCAATCAAACTAGAGCGAGCAGAAACCCATGCTGTCTGCGCCTCCATTAAGTTCAAAGCCGGGATAACCCCTTCCTCAAAACCGAAATTCGCACGCCGCAAATTCTCTTCCGCATTTTCCATATTACGGGAAGAAGCGATCAACTTTTTGCCCGCTTCATTCACTTTATAAACGGATTGATTTACCTGCAACTCGATCTTTTCACGAGCATCCTGCCATTCCAGTGTTTTTATGCGCGTTTCCGCTTTCGCCGAGTTACGCCTATAAGTGCCTTCCCACCAACCGGACAAGGGTACCTTTACCATAACTCCGACATTAAACATACCGGCGAAATCATTTTTAAAACCATTAAAAACATTCGGATTCGTGACGAAGTAATTCGCCGCTAAAGCGACATTAGGCAACATCTCTGCCAAAGCAATACGTTCTTTTCGCTTATAGATTTTCGTTGTCAGATCCAAACTTCTCAGTTCATTACGATTCATGAAAGCCTCATTCAGATCGGCCGAGGCTTGTGTTGTCTCTACCGGAAAATTATCCAGCTTCTCGTCTGCAAGCGATAAATCCTCCTCTAAAGACAGACCACAAATTTGCGCTAAAAGCATTCGGGTTAAAGCCAGACCATTCTCAACCTTAGTCTGAGCCATCTCCGCCTCATTCAGTTTCACCTTGACAGAAAGACCATCGGCCTCGGTAGCGACTCCCTCATAGATCATAGCGATCACATCACTATCCATCTTACGGAGCAAATCCACATAAGCGTCCGCCAATTTCTTCTTATTCACCAAAGATATGACCTGCCAATAGGTCTCGTCAGTCTTATAAATCAAGTCCTGCAACTGTAAATTATTCATTGACTCCGCTAATTGCTTGGCAAACTTAGTGATTTGGTTATAATTAACGATCTTCCCGCCCATGAATACAGGCTGCACCAACGATACATTACCCACCCAGATATTCTGCACATCCAAATGTTGCATATCGTTCACCCCACTCATCAAATGTTGGATCATCGGTAATTGGGCCAAGCCACCTAAAGAAGAGCTCAAGGATGAGGACAAAGCGCCCATGTCCAGTAAGTTTATATCCTTCTGGTTCCACATATAGGCACCGTTTGCCGATAATTGAGGAAAATACTTGGTAAAAGCGGCTTTCTTCTCATTATCCGCCATCTTGATCTTTTCGCCAGAGATTTGTAGCTCCTTATTGTTCTGGATCGCCAGATTCCGGCACTCTTCCAATGTCAACATTCGCTGAGCGTGCATACAGCTCACCGTGACTACAAATGTTAATAGTAAGATAGTTCGTTTCATCTTTATATCGTTTTAACCTACCTATATAATGCCATCATATTCCCTATGTGACAAAAATATAAAAACCCGCACAAAAGTATAGGTTTAAAGCGAATATAAAATTGAACTAATTCAATAAAGGATACGTTTCTTCAACTTACAATACCAAGAATCACTAACCCCCATATATTGAGCTATATATTTATCAGGTACCCGGCTTACGATCCATTGGTGGTTCGTATAAAGATATTTCAGGAATTCTTCCGCCTTACAGGTTTGACGGACAGCGAACATTGAATAGAGCTTGGAAATAATCATCAGCATCACATTCTGATAACAGGTAGCGAAAGCTGGATATCCCAACGTCAAACGTTCGATATCCGTCCGGGAGAAACAAAGTAATTCACCATCCTCGATAGCTTTCACCTCAAACTCGGAAGGGACTTGTGTAAAATAACCGATTGTAGAAACAAAAGGGTACATACTGTCCGAGGAGAAACCGGTTACGCATTCATTCCCATTCTCATTAATATATTGATTGATAAAAAGCCCTTTATTAATAAAATAGGCATCTTGGCACAACTCGCCCGTACGAATCAAATAATCCCCTTTCCGGATTGTCACACCTCGAGTACAACTTTCCAAATCCCTTAGGAAAGATTCATCTCGAGACAGAATCTCCGGAATAAAACTTAGGAACTTCTCAAAGTCAGGAGATAATTTCATAGTTAATCATCCAAGGTAAATCTCTTCTGTCCGATCAAATTACCGTCAGAGAAAATATCCACACGGTAAGTACCCGGAGATAAGAATTCCTCGATATTCCAATACATGGTCACAACCACCTCCTCACCTTCATATTCTATCATTTTCTTCATAGAATAATTGATTTCCTTTCCTTCAAAAGCGAATACATCCGCACGGCTTTTCACCAATATATCGTCATCCGGTTTCATGATCCGTACATATACCATCTTTTCGCCGACAGGAGCGGTAATGTTCTTCGCTATCTTGAAAGTCACGACGAATTGCTGCATCTTCTTAATACGCTTAGCTAGTTTTCCTCGAGAGTTCACAGGAGTCACGTTAATATCCGTCGCATCCAAACGACTAGCTAACGTTACTCTTTCCGTCAATTTCTCTTTTTCCTTTTTCAAGGTAGCAGCTTGTGAAGTAGCCCTCTGATATTTCTGAACAGCCTCTTTCTTCTCAACCTTCAATTGCTCATTCTCACGATTCAAGGAATCGATTTGGACAACATAGTTACGCATGATTTTACGTAAGGTATCCAATTCCTTTTTCAAGCGAGCTATTTCCTTCGCATTCGTAGCCTTCACCGTACGCAATTCTTCCAATAAACGTTGTACCTTTGCTTGCTCCGTAGATAATAGGGCAACAAGGGAATCATTGCCTACGCTAAACTTATAACCTTCATATTGAAGAGACAATTCATTATATTCATCCTCCAAAGATTCTTTCTCAAGATCAAAGGTTTCCACCAAATCAGTCATTTGCTGCTTTTGATGATAAATATAATAACCGGCACCAGCAATAATCAGTACCAATACTATAACTGCTACAATAAGTAGCGAAAGTTTATTTACTTCTTTATTCTCTTTCTTTTCAGTATCCATATGAGGTTCTTAGCTATTACAAAAGCACAAAATTACAATTTCTTATCCATCCGAACAACAAAGTACACCTAAAAATAGAAAAAGACAGAGAGGATATATACCAAAAAAAGGAGCCAATCTTTCGACTGACTCCTTTCACCTAAGACGGC